>SAMEA3387435__coassemble_1690_pt1 | contig 36464 bp, 28 predicted proteins | sample SAMEA3387435__metabat2_low_PE_008 | metagenome-assembled genome bin SAMEA3387435 (sample SAMEA3387435) | Felis catus | biome: Faeces | place: United Kingdom | collected 2012
AGCTCGATGAGTAGGGCGGGACACGTGGTATCCTGTCTGAATATGGGGGGACCATCCTCCAAGGCTAAATACTCCTGACTGACCGATAGTGAACCAGTACCGTGAGGGAAAGGCGAAAAGAACCCCGGGAGGGGAGTGAAAGAGTACCTGAAACGTGAGACAGTTCGGTCCCTATCTGCCGTGGGCGCTGGAGAACTGAGGGGGGCTGCTCCTAGTACGAGAGGACCGGAGTGGACGCATCACTGGTGTTCGGGTTGTCATGCCAATGGCACTGCCCGGTAGCTAAATGCGGAAGAGATAAGTGCTGAAAGCATCTAAGCACGAAACTTGCCCCGAGATGAGTTCTCCCTGACTCCTTGAGGGTCCTGAAGGAACGTTGAAGACGACGACGTTGATAGGCCGGGTGTGTAAGCGCAGCGATGCGTTGAGCTAACCGGTACTAATGAACCGTGAGGCTTAACCTTACAACGCCGAAGATGTTTTGGCGGATGAGAGAAGATTTTCAGCCTGATACAGATTAGATTAACCGGCGACAAGCGGGTTAATGGAACAGAATTTGCCTGGCGGCCTTAGCGCGGTGGTCCCACCTGACCCCATGCCGAACTCAGAAGTGAAACGCCGTAGCGCCGATGGTAGTGTGGGGTCTCCCCATGCGAGAGTAGGGAACTGCCAGGCATCAAATTAAGCGAAGAGCCCAGTCGGAAGACTGGGCCTTTTTGCGTTTCTATAAACTCTTCCTGTCGTCATATCTACAAGCCATCCCCCCACAGATACGGTAAACTAGCCTCGTTTTTGCATCAGGAAAGCAGCTATGAACCACTCCTTAAAACCCTGGAACACATTTGGCATTGATCATAATGCTCAGCACATTGTATGTGCCGAAGACGAACAACAATTACTCAATGCCTGGCAGCATGCAACCGCAGAAGGACAACCCGTTCTTATTCTGGGTGAAGGAAGTAATGTACTTTTTCTGGAGGACTATCGCGGCACGGTGATCATCAACCGGATCAAAGGTATCGAAATTCATGATGAACCTGATGCGTGGTATTTACATGTAGGAGCCGGAGAAAACTGGCATCGCCTGGTAAAATACACTTTGCAGGAAGGTATGCCTGGTCTGGAAAATCTGGCATTAATTCCTGGTTGTATCGGCTCATCACCTATCCAGAATATTGGTGCTTATGGCGTAGAATTACAGCGAGTTTGCGCTTATGTTGATTGTGTTGAACTGGCGACAGGCAAGCAAGTACGCTTAACTGCCAAAGAGTGCCGTTTTGGCTATCGAGACAGTATTTTTAAACATGAATACCAGGATCGCTTCGCCATTGTAGCCGTAGGTCTGCGTCTGCCAAAAGAGTGGCAACCTGTACTGACGTATGGTGACTTAACTCGCCTGGATCCTTCAACGGTAACGCCACAGCAAGTATTTGATGCGGTGTGTCATATGCGCACCACCAAACTCCCTGATCCAAAAGTGAACGGTAATGCGGGTAGTTTCTTCAAAAATCCTGTTGTTTCTGCCGAAACTGCTAACGCGTTGTTGGCACAATTTCCAACAGCCCCACATTACCCCCAGGTGGATGGTTCAGTAAAACTGGCTGCAGGTTGGCTTATTGATCAGTGCCAGCTTAAAGGGACGCAAATTGGTGGGGCTGCGGTACACCGTCAACAGGCGCTGGTTCTCATAAATGAGCACGATGCAAAAAGCGAAGATGTTGTACAGCTGGCGCATCATGTAAGACAAAAAGTGGGTGAAAAATTTAATGTCTGGCTTGAGCCTGAAGTCCGCTTTATTGGTGCATCAGGTGAAGTGAGCGCAGTGGAGACAATTTCATGAAGGATAACACCGTGCCACTGAAATTGATCGCCCTGTTAGCGAATGGCGAATTTCACTCTGGCGAGCAGTTGGGTGAAACGCTGGGAATGAGCCGGGCGGCTATTAATAAACACATTCAGACACTGCGTGACTGGGGCGTTGATGTATTTACTGTTCCGGGTAAAGGATACAGCTTGCCCGAGCCAATCCAGTTACTTAATGCCGAAAAGATATTGAGTCAGCTGGATGACGGCAGTGTAGCCGTGCTGCCAGTTATTGACTCCACGAATCAGTATCTCCTGGACCGCATCGGAGAGCTTAAATCTGGCGATGCCTGTGTTGCAGAATACCAGCATGCTGGCCGTGGTCGTCGTGGTCGGAAATGGTTTTCGCCTTTTGGCGCGAACTTATATTTGTCGATGTTCTGGCGTCTGGAACAGGGCCCGGCGGCGGCGATTGGTTTAAGTCTGGTTATCGGTATCGTGATGGCGGAAGTATTACGCAAGCTGGGTGCAGATAAAGTTCGTGTTAAATGGCCTAATGACCTCTATCTGCAGGATCGCAAGCTGGCAGGCATTCTTGTGGAGCTGACTGGCAAAACCGGCGATGCGGCGCAAATAGTCATTGGTGCAGGGATCAACATGGCAATGCGTCGTGTTGAAGAGAGTGTCGTTAATCAAGGGTGGATCACGCTGCAGGAAGCCGGGATCAATCTCGATCGTAATACTCTTGCGGCCATGCTGATACGTGAATTACGCGCGGCGCTGGAACTCTTCGAGCAAGAAGGATTGACACCTTATCTTTCGCGCTGGGAAAAGTTGGATAATTTTATTAATCGCCCAGTGAAACTTATCATTGGTGATAAAGAAATATTTGGCATTTCACGCGGAATAGACAAACAGGGTGCTTTATTACTTGAGCAGGATGGAATAATAAAACCCTGGATGGGCGGTGAAATATCCCTGCGTAGTGCAGAAAAATAAGAAAGGGGAGCATTAACTCCCCTTTAAATTATTTGCGTAGTCTGACCTCTTCTACTGCATGATTAGCACTTTTCGTCAGGATTAAACTGGCACGCTCGCGAGTAGGTAGAATATTTTGCTTTAAGTTCAGCCAGTTGATCTCTTTCCACAATGTCATGGCAGTCTTAATAGCTTCTTCTTTAGTTAATTTCGCGTAGTTATGAAAATAGGAATCCGGGTCTGTAAAAGCCCCTTCGCGGAATTTCAGAAAACGGTTGATATACCACGTCTGAAGTAAGTCTTCCGGTGCATCAACATATATCGAAAAATCGACAAAATCAGAAACAAATACATGATGTGGATCGTGTGGATAATCCATCCCGCTCTGTAAGACATTTAACCCTTCAAGAATTAAAATATCAGGCTGAACAACAGTTTTATCTCCATCCGGGATCACATCATAAATAAGATGCGAGTAAACAGGGGCTGTAACGTTTGGCACGCCGGATTTGAGATCGGAAACAAACTTCACCAGGCGATGCATATCATACGATTCCGGGAAGCCTTTCTTCTTCATCAGACCACGTTCTTTCAGAACCTGATTAGGGTGAAGGAAGCCATCTGTAGTGATCAGTTCAACACGACGATGTTCCGGCCAACGGCTTAATAGCGCCTGCAATACACGGGCGGTTGTACTTTTCCCCACCGCGACACTACCAGCAATACTGATAATGTAAGGAATGCGTTGCCCGTTGGTACCAAGAAACTGTTCCAGAACTGCCTGACGGCGCAGATTCGAGCTTATATAGAAGTTCAGCAAACGTGACAGAGGTAAATAGATCTCGGCAACTTCTTCTAACGAGAGATCTTCATTAATACCTTTGAGACGGGCGATCTCATCTTCCGATAACGTCATAGGTACGGAATCACGCAGAGCTGCCCACTGGTTGCGGTCAAACTGTAGGTAAGGCGTCATTAACGTTTGCTCTTTTATACTCATAAGCATGTTTCTGGCGGTCATAGCTCTATCGGCAAAGCGATATTTGCCATGGCGCGTCACAGTTCTGTTGAATGGGTTAATGGGCAGGAGGGTAACACCAGATGGGGAGGAATAATAAGAAAAAATCTCTCCCAGGAAGCTATCGTTGAAAAGCAATGTGACAGATATTCCATCTGATAAAAAGAATTATGGTTTAGCAGGAGCACATTGTTGAGCACAATGATGTTGAAAAAGTGTGCTAATCTGCCCTCCGTTCGGCTGTTTCTTCATCGTGTCGCATAAAATGTGACCAATAAAACAAATTATGCAATTTTTTAGTTGCATGAACTCGCATGTCTCCATAGAATGCGCGCTACTTGATGCCGACTTAGCTCAGTAGGTAGAGCAACTGACTTGTAATCAGTAGGTCACCAGTTCGATTCCGGTAGTCGGCACCATCAAGTCCGGTGGGGTTCCCGAGCGGCCAAAGGGAGCAGACTGTAAATCTGCCGTCACAGACTTCGAAGGTTCGAATCCTTCCCCCACCACCAATTTCGGCCACGCGATGGCGTAGCCCGAGACGATAAGTTCGCTTACCGGCTCGAATAAAGAGAGCTTCTCTCGATATTCAGTGCAGAATGAAAATCAGGTAGCCGAGTTCCAGGATGCGGGCATCGTATAATGGCTATTACCTCAGCCTTCCAAGCTGATGATGCGGGTTCGATTCCCGCTGCCCGCTCCAAGATGTGCTGATATAGCTCAGTTGGTAGAGCGCACCCTTGGTAAGGGTGAGGTCGGCAGTTCGAATCTGCCTATCAGCACCACTTCTTTTCTCCTCCCTGTTTTTTCCTTCTGTTTATTGCATTCAACAAGTCGGGCATGTTGCCTGGTTGATGTGGTGATATCACCGATTTATCCGTGTCTTAGAGGGACAATCGATGTCTAAAGAAAAGTTTGAACGTACAAAACCGCACGTTAACGTCGGTACTATCGGCCACGTTGACCATGGTAAAACAACGCTGACCGCTGCAATCACTACCGTACTGGCTAAAACCTACGGCGGTGCTGCTCGCGCATTCGACCAGATCGATAACGCGCCGGAAGAAAAAGCTCGTGGTATCACCATCAACACTTCTCACGTTGAATATGACACCCCGACCCGTCACTACGCACACGTAGACTGCCCGGGGCACGCCGACTATGTTAAAAACATGATCACCGGTGCTGCTCAGATGGACGGCGCGATCCTGGTAGTTGCTGCGACTGACGGCCCGATGCCGCAGACTCGTGAGCACATCCTGCTGGGTCGTCAGGTAGGCGTTCCGTACATCATCGTGTTCCTGAACAAATGCGACATGGTTGATGACGAAGAGCTGCTGGAACTGGTTGAAATGGAAGTTCGTGAACTTCTGTCTCAGTACGACTTCCCGGGCGACGACACTCCGATCGTTCGTGGTTCTGCTCTGAAAGCGCTGGAAGGCGACGCAGAGTGGGAAGCGAAAATCTTGGAACTGGCTGGCTTCCTGGATTCCTACATTCCGGAACCAGAGCGTGCGATTGACAAGCCGTTCCTGCTGCCGATCGAAGACGTATTCTCCATCTCCGGTCGTGGTACCGTTGTTACCGGTCGTGTAGAACGCGGTATCATCAAAGTTGGTGAAGAAGTTGAAATCGTTGGTATCAAAGAGACTCAGAAGTCTACCTGTACTGGCGTTGAAATGTTCCGCAAACTGCTGGACGAAGGCCGTGCTGGTGAGAACGTAGGTGTTCTGCTGCGTGGTATCAAACGTGAAGAAATCGAACGTGGTCAGGTACTGGCTAAGCCGGGCACCATCAAGCCGCACACCAAGTTCGAATCTGAAGTGTACATTCTGTCCAAAGATGAAGGCGGTCGTCATACTCCGTTCTTCAAAGGCTACCGTCCGCAGTTCTACTTCCGTACTACTGACGTGACTGGTACCATCGAACTGCCGGAAGGTGTAGAGATGGTAATGCCGGGCGACAACATCAAAATGGTTGTTACCCTGATCCACCCGATCGCGATGGACGACGGTCTGCGTTTCGCAATCCGTGAAGGCGGCCGTACCGTTGGCGCGGGCGTTGTAGCAAAAGTTCTGAGCTAATTGCCGATAACATTTGACGCAATGCGCACTAAAAGGGCATCATTTGATGCCCTTTTTGCACGCTTTCGTACCAGAACCTGGCTCATCAGTGATTTTCTTTGTCATAATCATTGCTGAGACAGGCTCTGTTGAGGGCGTATAATCCGAAAAGCTAATATGCGTTTCGATTTGGTTTGCCTCGCGATCGCGGGGTGAAAATGTTTGTAGAATACTTCTGACAGGTTGGTTTATGAGTGCGAATACCGAAGCTCAAGGAAGCGGGCGCGGCCTGGAAGCGATGAAGTGGGTCGTTGTGGTGGCATTGCTCCTGGTAGCGATTGTCGGCAACTACCTTTATCGCGACATTATGCTGCCGCTGCGTGCGCTGGCCGTAGTAATTCTGATTGCTGCAGCGGGTGGTGTCGCGCTGTTAACGACAAAAGGTAAAGCAACCGTTGCTTTTGCCCGTGAAGCGCGTACCGAAGTCCGTAAGGTCATTTGGCCGACTCGCCAGGAAACATTGCACACCACGCTGATTGTGGCTGCGGTTACCGCAGTAATGTCACTGATCCTGTGGGGACTGGATGGTATTCTGGTTCGCCTGGTATCCTTTATCACTGGCCTGAGGTTCTGAGATGTCTGAAGCTCCTAAAAAGCGCTGGTACGTCGTTCAGGCGTTTTCCGGTTTTGAAGGCCGCGTAGCAACGTCGCTGCGTGAGCATATCAAATTACACAACATGGAAGAGTTGTTTGGTGAAGTCATGGTACCAACCGAAGAAGTGGTTGAAATCCGTGGCGGTCAGCGTCGCAAAAGCGAACGTAAATTCTTCCCTGGCTACGTCCTCGTTCAGATGGTGATGAACGACGCGAGCTGGCACCTGGTGCGCAGCGTACCGCGTGTGATGGGCTTCATCGGCGGTACTTCCGATCGTCCTGCGCCAATCAGCGATAAAGAAGTCGATGCGATTATGAACCGCCTGCAGCAGGTTGGTGATAAGCCGCGTCCGAAAACGTTGTTTGAACCGGGTGAAATGGTCCGTGTTAATGATGGTCCGTTCGCTGACTTCAACGGCGTTGTTGAAGAAGTTGATTACGAGAAATCTCGTCTGAAAGTGTCTGTTTCTATCTTCGGTCGTGCGACCCCTGTAGAGCTGGACTTCAGCCAGGTTGAAAAAGCTTAACTCAGCGATCAAAAAAGCGGCGATTTAATCGTTGCACAAGGCGCGAGATTGGAATACAATTTCGCGCCTTTTGTTTTTATGGGCCTTGCCCGTAAAACGATTTTTTATATCACGGGGAGCCTCTCAGAGGCGTTATTACCCAACTTGAGGAATTTATAATGGCTAAGAAAGTACAAGCCTATGTCAAGCTGCAGGTTGCAGCTGGTATGGCTAACCCGAGTCCGCCAGTAGGTCCGGCTCTGGGTCAGCAGGGCGTAAACATCATGGAATTCTGCAAAGCGTTCAACGCAAAAACTGATTCCATCGAAAAAGGTCTGCCGATTCCGGTAGTAATCACTGTTTACGCTGACCGTTCTTTCACTTTCGTTACCAAGACTCCGCCGGCAGCAGTTCTGCTGAAAAAAGCGGCTGGTATCAAGTCTGGTTCCGGTAAGCCGAACAAAGACAAAGTGGGTAAAATTTCCCGCGCTCAGCTGCAGGAAATCGCGCAGACCAAAGCTGCCGACATGACTGGTGCCGACATTGAAGCGATGACTCGCTCCATCGAAGGTACTGCACGTTCCATGGGCCTGGTAGTGGAGGACTAAGAAATGGCTAAACTGACCAAGCGCATGCGTGTTATCCGCGAGAAAGTTGATGCAACCAAACAGTACGACATCAACGAAGCTATCGCTCTGCTGAAAGAACTGGCGACTGCTAAATTCGTAGAAAGCGTGGACGTAGCTGTTAACCTCGGCATCGACGCTCGTAAATCTGACCAGAACGTACGTGGTGCAACTGTACTGCCGCACGGTACTGGCCGTTCCGTTCGCGTAGCCGTATTTACCCAGGGTGCAAACGCTGAAGCTGCTAAAGCTGCAGGTGCTGAACTGGTAGGTATGGAAGATCTGGCTGACCAGATCAAGAAAGGCGAAATGAACTTTGACGTTGTTATTGCTTCTCCGGATGCAATGCGCGTTGTTGGCCAGCTGGGCCAGGTTCTGGGTCCGCGCGGCCTGATGCCAAACCCGAAAGTGGGTACTGTAACGCCGAACGTTGCTGAAGCGGTTAAAAACGCTAAAGCTGGCCAGGTTCGTTACCGTAACGACAAAAACGGCATCATCCACACCACCATCGGTAAAGTGGACTTTGACGCTGACAAACTGAAAGAAAACCTGGAAGCTCTGCTGGTTGCGCTGAAAAAAGCAAAACCGACTCAGGCGAAAGGCGTGTACATCAAGAAAGTTAGCATCTCTACCACCATGGGTGCAGGTGTTGCAGTTGACCAGGCTGGCCTGAGCGCTTCTGTAAACTAATGCCTTTACGTGGGCGGTGATTTTGTCTACAATCTTACCCCCACGTATGCTAACGAAAGTTAGCAGCTAAAAAGATTTGTTCGTTGGAGCCTGGCCTATCCAGGCCTCCGTCGAAGACCGCAGGAGTTTCGCAAGAAACTTAATCCCCTGCGTAGACGGTGACAGAACGCTAAGATTATTCTTTTATATTCTGGCTTGTTTCTGCTCACCGTAATTAAGACGCTCTCTCCGTTTGGAGGAGTGAAGTGAGTTCCAGAGATTTTCTCTGGCAAACATCCAGGAGCAAAGCTAATGGCTTTAAATCTTCAAGACAAACAAGCGATTGTTGCTGAAGTCAGCGAAGTAGCCAAAGGCGCGCTGTCTGCAGTAGTTGCGGATTCCCGTGGCGTAACTGTAGATAAAATGACTGAACTGCGTAAAGCAGGTCGCGAAGCTGGCGTATACATGCGTGTTGTTCGTAACACCCTGCTGCGCCGTGCTGTTGAAGGTACTCCGTTCGAGTGCCTGAAAGACGCGTTTGTTGGTCCGACCCTGATTGCATACTCTATGGAACACCCGGGCGCTGCTGCTCGTCTGTTCAAAGAGTTCGCGAAAGCGAATGCAAAATTTGAGGTCAAAGCCGCTGCCTTTGAAGGTGAGCTGATCCCGGCGTCTCAGATCGACCGCCTGGCAACTCTGCCGACCTACGAAGAAGCAATTGCACGCCTGATGGCAACCATGAAAGAAGCTTCGGCTGGCAAACTGGTTCGTACTCTGGCTGCTGTACGCGATGCGAAAGAAGCTGCTTAATCGCAGTTATCTTTTTAACGCATTCGCTTACGTATAAACTTATTCTGATATTCAGGAACAATTTAAATGTCTATCACTAAAGATCAAATCATTGAAGCAGTTGCAGCTATGTCTGTAATGGACGTTGTAGAACTGATCTCTGCAATGGAAGAAAAATTCGGTGTTTCCGCTGCTGCTGCTGTAGCTGTAGCTGCTGGCCCGGTTGAAGCTGCTGAAGAAAAAACTGAATTCGACGTAATTCTGAAAGCTGCTGGCGCTAACAAAGTTGCTGTTATCAAAGCAGTACGTGGCGCAACTGGCCTGGGTCTGAAAGAAGCTAAAGACCTGGTTGAATCTGCACCGGCTGCTCTGAAAGAAGGCGTGAGCAAAGACGACGCAGAAGCACTGAAAAAAGCTCTGGAAGAAGCTGGCGCTGAAGTTGAAGTTAAATAAGCCAACCCTTCCGGTTGCAGCCTGAGAAATCAGGCTGATGGCTGGTGACTTTTTAGTCACCAGCCTTTTTGCGCTGTAAGGCGCCAGTAGCGTTTCACACTGTTTGACTACTGCTGTGCCTTTCAATGCTTGTTTCTATCGACGACTTAATATACTGCGACAGGACGCCCGTTCTGTGTAAATCGCAATGAAATGGTTTAAGCGTGATAGCAACAGGCATTGCGGAAAGTGTTCCATTTTCCGGTCAACAAAATAGTGTTGCACAAACTGTCCGCTCAATGGACAGATGGGTCGACTTGTCAGCGAGCTGAGGAACCCTATGGTTTACTCCTATACCGAGAAAAAACGTATTCGTAAGGATTTTGGTAAACGTCCACAAGTTCTGGATGTACCTTATCTCCTTTCTATCCAGCTTGACTCGTTTCAGAAATTTATCGAGCAAGATCCTGAAGGGCAGTATGGTCTGGAAGCTGCTTTCCGTTCCGTATTCCCGATTCAGAGCTACAGCGGTAATTCCGAGCTGCAATACGTCAGCTACCGCCTTGGCGAACCGGTGTTTGACGTCCAGGAATGTCAAATCCGTGGCGTGACCTATTCCGCACCGCTGCGCGTTAAACTGCGTCTGGTGATCTATGAGCGCGAAGCGCCGGAAGGCACCGTAAAAGACATTAAAGAACAAGAAGTCTACATGGGCGAAATTCCGCTCATGACGGACAACGGTACCTTTGTTATCAACGGTACTGAGCGTGTTATCGTTTCCCAGCTGCACCGTAGTCCGGGGGTCTTTTTTGACTCCGACAAAGGTAAAACCCACTCTTCGGGTAAGGTGCTGTATAACGCGCGCATCATCCCTTACCGTGGTTCCTGGCTGGACTTCGAATTCGATCCGAAGGACAACCTGTTCGTACGTATCGACCGTCGCCGTAAACTACCTGCGACCATCATTCTGCGTGCCCTGAACTACACCACAGAGCAGATCCTCGACCTGTTCTTTGAAAAAGTTATCTTTGAAATCCGTGATAACAAGCTGCAGATGGAACTGGTGCCGGAACGCCTGCGTGGTGAAACCGCATCTTTTGACATCGAAGCTAACGGTAAAGTGTACGTAGAAAAAGGCCGCCGCATTACTGCGCGCCATATTCGCCAGCTGGAAAAAGACGACGTCAAGCTGATCGAAGTCCCGGTTGAGTACATCGCAGGTAAAGTGGTTGCTAAAGACTACATTGATGAGTCTACCGGCGAGCTGATCTGCGCAGCGAACATGGAGCTGAGCCTGGATCTGCTGGCTAAGCTGAGCCAGTCTGGTCATAAGCGTATCGAAACGCTGTTCACCAACGATCTGGATCACGGCCCATATATCTCTGAAACCTTACGTGTCGACCCAACTAACGACCGTCTGAGCGCACTGGTAGAAATCTACCGTATGATGCGCCCTGGCGAGCCGCCGACTCGTGAAGCTGCTGAAAGCCTGTTCGAGAACCTGTTCTTCTCCGAAGACCGCTATGACTTGTCTGCGGTTGGTCGTATGAAGTTCAACCGTTCTCTGCTGCGCGAAGAAATCGAAGGTTCCGGTATCCTGAGCAAAGACGACATCATTGATGTTATGAAAAAGCTCATCGATATCCGTAACGGTAAAGGCGAAGTCGATGATATCGACCACCTCGGCAACCGTCGTATCCGTTCTGTTGGCGAAATGGCGGAAAACCAGTTCCGCGTTGGCCTGGTACGTGTAGAGCGTGCGGTGAAAGAGCGTCTGTCTCTGGGCGATCTGGATACCCTGATGCCTCAGGATATGATCAACGCCAAGCCGATTTCCGCAGCAGTGAAAGAGTTCTTCGGTTCCAGCCAGCTGTCTCAGTTTATGGACCAGAACAACCCGCTGTCTGAGATTACGCACAAACGTCGTATCTCGGCACTTGGCCCAGGCGGTCTGACCCGTGAACGTGCAGGCTTCGAAGTTCGAGACGTACACCCGACTCACTACGGTCGCGTATGTCCAATCGAAACCCCTGAAGGTCCGAACATCGGTCTGATCAACTCCCTGTCCGTGTACGCACAGACTAACGAATACGGCTTCCTTGAGACTCCGTATCGTAAAGTGACCGACGGTGTTGTAACTGACGAAATTCACTATCTGTCTGCTATCGAAGAAGGCAACTACGTTATCGCCCAGGCGAACTCCAACCTGGATGAAGAAGGCCACTTCGTAGAAGACCTGGTAACTTGCCGTAGCAAAGGCGAATCCAGCTTGTTCAGCCGCGACCAGGTTGACTACATGGACGTATCCACCCAGCAGGTGGTATCCGTCGGTGCGTCCCTGATCCCGTTCCTGGAACACGATGACGCCAACCGTGCATTGATGGGTGCGAACATGCAACGTCAGGCCGTTCCGACTCTGCGTGCTGATAAGCCGCTGGTTGGTACGGGTATGGAACGTGCTGTTGCCGTTGACTCCGGTGTAACTGCGGTTGCTAAACGTGGTGGTGTCGTTCAGTACGTGGATGCTTCCCGTATCGTAATCAAAGTTAACGAAGACGAGATGTATCCGGGTGAAGCAGGTATCGACATCTACAACCTGACCAAATACACCCGTTCTAACCAGAACACCTGTATTAACCAGATGCCGTGTGTGTCTCTGGGTGAACCGGTTGAACGTGGCGACGTGCTGGCAGACGGTCCGTCCACCGACCTCGGTGAACTGGCGCTTGGTCAGAACATGCGCGTAGCGTTCATGCCGTGGAATGGTTACAACTTCGAAGACTCCATCCTCGTATCCGAGCGTGTTGTTCAGGAAGACCGTTTCACCACCATCCACATTCAGGAACTGGCGTGTGTGTCCCGTGACACCAAGCTGGGGCCAGAAGAGATCACCGCTGACATCCCGAACGTGGGTGAAGCTGCGCTCTCCAAACTGGATGAATCCGGTATCGTTTACATTGGTGCGGAAGTGACCGGTGGCGACATTCTGGTTGGTAAGGTAACGCCGAAAGGCGAAACTCAGCTGACCCCAGAAGAAAAACTGCTGCGTGCGATCTTCGGTGAGAAAGCGTCTGACGTTAAAGACTCTTCTCTGCGCGTACCAAACGGTGTATCCGGTACGGTTATCGACGTTCAGGTCTTTACTCGCGATGGCGTAGAAAAAGACAAACGTGCGCTGGAAATCGAAGAAATGCAGCTCAAACAGGCGAAGAAAGACCTGTCTGAAGAACTGCAGATCCTCGAAGCGGGTCTGTTCAGCCGTATCCGTGCTGTGCTGGTAGCCGGTGGCGTTGAAGCTGAGAAGCTCGACAAACTGCCGCGCGATCGCTGGCTGGAGCTGGGCCTGACCGACGAAGAGAAACAAAATCAGCTGGAACAGCTGGCTGAGCAGTATGACGAACTGAAACACGAGTTCGAGAAGAAACTCGAAGCGAAACGCCGCAAAATCACCCAGGGCGACGATCTGGCACCGGGCGTGCTGAAGATTGTTAAGGTATATCTGGCGGTTAAACGCCGTATCCAGCCTGGTGACAAGATGGCAGGCCGTCATGGTAACAAGGGTGTAATTTCTAAGATCAACCCGATCGAAGATATGCCTTACGATGAAAACGGTACTCCGGTAGACATCGTACTGAACCCGCTGGGCGTACCGTCTCGTATGAACATTGGTCAGATCCTCGAAACCCACCTGGGTATGGCTGCGAAAGGTATCGGCGACAAGATCAACGCCATGCTGAAACAGCAGCAAGAAGTCGCGAAACTGCGCGAATTCATCCAGCGTGCGTACGATCTGGGCGCTGACGTTCGTCAGAAAGTTGACCTGAGTACCTTCAGCGATGAAGAAGTTATGCGTCTGGCTGAAAACCTGCGCAAAGGTATGCCAATCGCAACGCCGGTCTTCGACGGTGCGAAAGAAGCAGAAATTAAAGAGCTGCTGAAACTTGGCGACCTGCCGACTTCTGGTCAGATCCGCCTGTACGACGGTCGCACTGGTGAACAGTTCGAGCGTCCGGTAACCGTTGGTTACATGTACATGCTGAAACTGAACCACCTGGTCGACGACAAGATGCACGCGCGTTCCACCGGTTCTTATAGCCTGGTTACTCAGCAGCCGCTGGGTGGTAAGGCACAGTTCGGTGGTCAGCGTTTCGGGGAGATGGAAGTGTGGGCGCTGGAAGCATATGGCGCAGCATACACCCTGCAGGAAATGCTCACCGTTAAGTCTGATGACGTGAACGGTCGTACTAAGATGTATAAAAACATCGTGGACGGCAACCATCAGATGGAGCCGGGCATGCCAGAATCCTTCAACGTATTGTTGAAAGAGATTCGTTCGCTGGGTATCAACATCGAACTGGAAGACGAGTAATTCTCGCTCAAACAGGTCACTGCTGTCGGGGTAAAACCCGGCAGCGGATTGTGCTAACTCCGACGGGAGCAAATCCGTGAAAGATTTATTAAAGTTTCTGAAAGCGCAGACTAAAACCGAAGAGTTTGATGCGATCAAAATTGCTCTGGCTTCGCCAGACATGATCCGTTCATGGTCTTTCGGTGAAGTTAAAAAGCCGGAAACCATCAACTACCGTACGTTCAAACCAGAACGTGACGGCCTTTTCTGCGCCCGTATCTTTGGGCCGGTAAAAGATTACGAGTGCCTGTGCGGTAAGTACAAGCGCCTGAAACACCGTGGCGTCATCTGTGAGAAGTGCGGCGTTGAAGTGACCCAGACTAAAGTACGCCGTGAGCGTATGGGCCACATCGAACTGGCTTCCCCGACTGCGCACATCTGGTTCCTGAAATCGCTGCCGTCCCGTATCGGCCTGCTGCTCGATATGCCGCTGCGCGATATCGAACGTGTACTGTACTTCGAATCCTATGTGGTTATCGAAGGTGGTATGACCAACCTGGAGCGTCAGCAGATCCTGACTGAAGAGCAGTATCTGGACGCGCTGGAAGAGTTCGGTGACGAATTCGACGCGAAGATGGGTGCGGAAGCAATCCAGGCCCTGCTGAAGAGCATGGATCTGGAGCAAGAGTGCGAACAGCTGCGTGAAGAGCTGAACGAAACCAACTCCGAAACCAAGCGTAAAAAGCTGACCAAGCGTATCAAACTGCTGGAAGCGTTCGTTCAGTCTGGTAACAAACCAGAGTGGATGATCCTGACCGTTCTGCCGGTACTGCCGCCAGATCTGCGTCCGCTGGTTCCGCTGGATGGTGGTCGTTTCGCGACTTCTGACCTGAACGATCTGTATCGTCGCGTCATTAACCGTAACAACCGTCTGAAACGACTGCTGGACCTGGCTGCGCCGGATATCATCGTACGTAACGAAAAACGTATGCTGCAGGAAGCGGTAGACGCCCTGCTGGATAACGGTCGTCGCGGTCGTGCAATCACCGGTTCTAACAAGCGTCCTCTGAAATCTTTGGCCGACATGATCAAAGGTAAACAGGGTCGTTTCCGTCAGAACCTGCTCGGTAAGCGTGTTGACTACTCCGGTCGTTCTGTAATCACCGTAGGTCCATACCTGCGTCTGCATCAGTGCGGTCTGCCGAAGAAAATGGCGCTGGAGCTGTTCAAACCGTTCATCTACGGCAAGCTGGAACTGCGTGGTCTTGCTACCACCATCAAAGCTGCGAAGAAAATGGTTGAGCGCGAAGAAGCTGTCGTTTGGGATATCCTGGACGAAGTTATCCGCGAACACCCGGTACTGCTGAACCGTGCACCGACTCTGCACCGTCTGGGTATCCAGGCATTTGAACCGGTACTGATCGAAGGTAAAGCTATCCAGCTGCACCCGCTGGTTTGTGCGGCATATAACGCCGACTTCGATGGTGACCAGATGGCCGTTCACGTACCGCTGACGCTGGAAGCCCAGCTCGAAGCGCGTGCGCTGATGATGTCTACCAACAACATCCTGTCCCCGGCGAACGGCGAACCAATCATCGTTCCGTCTCAGGACGTTGTACTGGGTCTGTACTACATGACCCGCGACTGTGTTAACGCCAAAGGCGAAGGCATGGTGCTGACTGGCCCGAAAGAAGCAGAACGTCTGTATCGCTCTGGTCTGGCTTCTCTGCATGCGCGCGTTAAAGTGCGTATCACCGAGTATGAAAAAGATGCTAACGGTGAATTAGTGGCGAAAACCAGCCTGAAAGACACGACTGTTGGCCGTGCCATTCTGTGGATGATTGTACCGAAAGGTCTGCCTTACACCATCGTCAACCAGGCGCTGGGTAAAAAAGCAATCTCCAAAATGCTGAACACCTGCTACCGCATTCTCGGTCTGAAACCGACCGTTATTTTTGCGGACCAGATCATGTATACCGGCTTTGCATATGCAGCGCGTTCTGGTGCATCTGTTGGTATCGATGACATGGTCATCCCGGAGAAGAAACACGAAATCATCTCCGAGGCAGAAGCAGAAGTTGCTGAAATTCAGGAGCAGTTCCAGTCTGGTCTGGTAACTGCGGGCGAACGCTACAACAAAGTTATCGATATCTGGGCTGCGGCGAACGATCGTGTATCCAAAGCGATGATGGATAACCTGCAAACTGAAACCGTTATTAACCGTGACGGTCAGGAAGAGAAGCAGGTTTCCTTCAACAGCATCTACATGATGGCCGACTCCGGTGCGCGTGGTTCTGCGGCACAGATTCGTCAGCTTGCTGGTATGCGTGGTCTGATGGCGAAGCCGGATGGCTCCATCATCGAAACACCAATCACCGCGAACTTCCGTGAAGGTCTGAACGTACTCCAGTACTTCATCTCCACCCACGGTGCTCGTAAAGGTCTGGCGGATACCGCACTGAAAACTGCGAACTCCGGTTACCTGACTCGTCGTCTGGTTGACGTGGCGCAGGACCTGGTGGTTACCGAAGACGATTGTGGTACCCATGAAGGTATCATGATGACTCCGGTTATCGAGGGTGGTGACGTTAAAGAGCCGCTGCGCGATCGCGTATTGGGTCGTGTAACTGCTGAAGACGTTCTGAAGCCGGGTACTGCTGATATCCTCGTTCCGCGCAACACGCTGCTGCACGAACAGTGGTGTGACCTGCTGGAAGAGAACTCTGTCGACGCGGTTAAAGTACGTTCTGTTGTATCTTGTGACACCGACTTTGGTGTATGTGCGCACTGCTACGGTCGTGACCTGGCGCGTGGCCACATCATCAACAAAGGTGAAGCAATCGGTGTTATCGCGGCACAGTCCATCGGTGAACCGGGTACACAGCTGACCATGCGTACGTTCCACATCGGTGGTGCGGCATCTCGTGCGGCTGCTGAATCCAGCATCCAGGTGAAAAACAAAGGTAGCATCAAGCTCAGCAACGTGAAGTCGGTTGTGAACTCCAGCGGTAAACTGGTTATCACTTCCCGTAACACCGAACTGAAACTGATCGACGAATTCGGTCGTACCAAAGAAAGCTACAAAGTACCTTACGGTGCGGTACTGGCGAAAGGCGATGGCGAACAGGTTGCTGGCGGCGAAACCGTTGCAAACTGGGACCCGCACACCATGCCGGTTATCACCGAAGTAAGCGGTTTTGTACGCTTTACTGACATGATCGACGGCCAGACCATTACTCGTCAGACCGACGAATTGACAGGTCTGTCTTCGCTGGTGGTTCTGGATTCTGCAGAACGTACCGCAGGTGGTAAAGATCTGCGTCCGGCACTGAAAATCGTTGATGCTCAGGGTAACGACGTTCTGATCCCGGGTACCGATATGCCTGCGCAGTACTTCCTGCCGGGTAAAGCGATTGTTCAGCTGGAAGATGGCGTACAGATCAGCTCTGGTGACACCCTGGCGCGTATTCCGCAGGAATCCGGCGGTACCAAGGACATCACCGGTGGTCTGCCGCGCGTTGCGGACCTGTTCGAAGCACGTCGTCCGAAAGAGCCGGCAATCCTGGCTGAAATCAGCGGTATCGTTTCCTTCGGTAAAGAAACCAAAGGTAAACGTCGTCTGGTTATCACCCCGGTAGACGGTAGCGATCCGTACGAAGAGATGATTCCGAAATGGCGTCAGCTCAACGTGTTCGAAGGTGAACGTGTAGAACGTGGTGACGTAATTTCCGACGGTCCGGAAGCGCCGCACGACATTCTGCGTCTGCGTGGTGTTCATGCTGTGACTCGTTACATCGTTAACGAAGTACAGGACGTATACCGTCTGCAGGGCGTTAAGATTAACGATAAACACATCGAAGTTATCGTTCGTCAGATGCTGCGTAAAGCTACCATCGTTAACGCGGGCAGCTCCGACTTCCTGGAAGGTGAACAGGTTGAATACTCTCGCGTCAAGATCGCAAACCGCGAACTGGAAGCGAACGGCAAAGTGGGTGCAACTTACTCCCGCGATCTGCTGGGTATCACCAAAGCGTCTCTGGCAACCGAGTCCTTCATCTCCGCGGCATCGTTCCAGGAGACCACTCGCGTGCTGACCGAAGCAGCCGTTGCGGGCAAACGCGACGAACTGCGCGGCCTGAAAGAGAACGTTATCGTGGGTCGTCTGATCCCGGCAGGTACCGGTTATGCGTACCACCAGGATCGTATGCGTCGCCGTGCTGCGGGTGAAGCTCCGGCTGCACCGCAGGTGACTGCAGAAGACGCATCTGCCAGCCTGGCAGAACTGCTGAACGCAGGTCTGGGCGGTTCTGATAACGAGTAATCGTTAATCCGCAAATAACGTAAAAACCCGCTTCGGCGGGTTTTTTTATGGGTGTTATTCAGAGGGCAAAGTCTTCACGGGAAATATTAAGAAAGGCAGGGCGAAACGAGGAAGAAGCTTTTCGCCCTGGACAACATTCCTGTTGACGGGACTACCATAAAAAAACACAACGCTTTCAACAACCTTGCGTTTTTCATCTTCCGGAGCTGCTCGGAATAAATTTACGTTCTTACATTCTGTCTCATGGCCTTTGCGATGGGCGTCCCAGATAGCTGTCCCAGTCTTTCCATACCGGCTGCAAACCCTGAGCGGTTAACGCGGCAGCAACCGCTTCCGGTCTGCGATCGTCGTGCGGTGAGAACTGTTCCAGCTCGGGGTGGTTGTCGGCATAGCCACCTGGCTGCGTTTTCGAAAAAGCGCTGACGTTATTAATTGCCAGCGGAATTACGCGATCGCGAAACCACGGTGATTCCCGCGTGGAGAGTGACAGTTCAATCTCCGGTGCAAGCAGCCGGAAAGCGCAGATGGCTTGCACTAACTGGCGTTCATCCATAATCGACGCAGGCTCAATGCTGCCAGTACATGGACGCAGGCGTGGGAAGGAGACAGAGTAGCGGCTTTGCCAGTAATGCTGTTGCAGCCATAGCAAATGTTCGGCAACCGTATAGCAGTCAACTCGCCAGTTGTCGGAAAGGCCGATTAGCGCGCCGAGGCCTATCTTATCAATCCCCGCACGCCCTAGCCGATCCGGCGTTTCCAGCCGCCAGAAGAAGTCCTGTTTTTTACCTTTCAGATGATGGCGGGCATAAGTCGCCTCGTGATATGTCTCCTGATAAACCATCACGCCATCCAGACCTAGTTGCTTTAACTCGGCGTATTCCGTCTCCGCCAGCGGTTGCACTTCCATCTGTAGTGAAGAGAACTGTTCACGCAGGGCAGGGAGATGACGACGAAAGTAATCCATCCCCACTTTCGCCTGATGTTCACCAGTGACTAATAGCAGATGTTCAAAGCCCATCTCCCGTATAGCGGCGCTTTCCCTGGCAATATCCGCTTCATCCAGCGTTTTGCGCTTGATGCGATTGCTCATGGAAAATCCGCAGTACGTGCAGTCGTTAGCGCAAAGATTGGAAAGATAAAGCGGGACGTAGAAGCTGACGACGTTGCCAAATCGCTGACGGGTCAGACGCTGCGCCCGTTGAGCCAGTGGTTCCAGGTATTCACTGGCGGCAGGTGATAGCAATGCCATCATATCGTCGCGGGTGAGTTGCGAGGCATTTAGCGCCCGCTCTACGTCAGCAGCCGTTTTGCTGTTGATACGCAGGCGAATGTCGTCCCAGTCCAGTTGTCGCCAGCGATCGCTGAAGGTTTTCATGCCGATGCCTCCAGAAATTCGGTCAGCGGGCTGGTGGCATGAGCAAAATGACTGCGGCTGCCCGGTCCGGCCTGACGTGCCAGCAGGCCTGCTTCTACCGCCAGGCGAAATGCCTTCGCCATGTTGACGGGATCGTCCGCGACGGCAATCGCCGTATTCACTAACACCGCATTGGCCCCCATTTCCAGTGCCTGCGCGGCATGGCTGGGAACACCGATGCCAGCATCGACAACCACCGGAACAGTGGCCTGTTGGATAATAATCTCCAGCATGGCGCGGGTTTCCAGTCCCTGATTCGAGCCAATCGGCGCGCCGAGCGGCATCACCGCTGCACAGCCGACTTCTTCCAGACGTTTACACAATACCGGATCGGCCCCGCAGTAAGGCAGCACGACAAATCCCTGTTGTACCAGCGTTTCGGCGGCTTTCAGGGTTTCGATGGGATCGGGCAACAGCCAGCGGGCGTCAGGGTGAATCTCTAATTTTAGCCAGTTTGTGCCTAACGCTTCACGTGCCAGATGGGCGGCGAAAATGGCTTCTTCCGCGGTTTTCGCCCCGGAAGTATTCGGCAGCAGGGTCACACCCGCCGCGATAAGCGGTTCGAGGATAGCGTCGTTGTGCTGGCGCAAGTCGACACGTTTCATCGCCAGCGTCACCAGTTGGCTGCCGGAAGCGCGAATAGACTCCACCATCAGTTGTGAAGAGGCGAATTTTCCGGTGCCGGTAAACAGATGTGAATCAAACGTTTTGTCCGCAATATGTAACATCTCAACCCCCTGCAATAACCTGAAAAAGCAGGATCTGGTCGCCATCCTGCACGATATGTTGCGCCCATTGTTCCCGCGGGACGATTTGCTGATTAATCGCCAGTGCCGCACCTGCTTGTTGTTGATCGAGTTGCTCCAGCAGTTCGTGAACAGTTAGTCCGGCGACACACTGCATCGGTTGATCGTTAAACAGGATCTGCATTGCTTCCTCCGCATACCGGGCAACCACTGGCGCGGCGCAAAGCCAGGCTGCGCCACTGGCTCGACTTACCGTCGAACAGTCGGAGTTCTCCCGCAGGCGTCTCTATACCGCTTAATAACTTAATGGCTTCCAGGGCCTGTAAAGTGCCCATAACCCCGACCACCGGGCCAACCACGCCCGCCGTGCGGCAGTTGCGTTCTGGCTCCTGGTTATCTGGCCACAGGCAGCGGTAACACCCCTGCTCCCAGGGCGGCGTCAGTACCATCAACTGACCGCCAAATCCGACCGCGCTGGCGGTGATAAGCGGCGTGTTGAGTGCCACGCAGGTGGCATTAATCTCCTGGCGAGTCGCCATATTGTCAGTACAGTCGAGCACCACATCGGCTTGTGCAACCGCATCTTTTAACGTCTCACCCGTTAATCGTTGTTGTAATGCCATCAGTTGAATGTCGGGATTCAACTGTGTCAGTCGCTGTTGGCTGACCTGTGATTTCGGGAGATCGATATCTTCAGTGGTAAAGAGGATTTGTCGTTGCAGATTGCTTAAATGCACATCGTCGTCATCTGCCAGTACCAGCGTCCCGACGCCAGCCCCCGCCAGGTATAGCGCAGCAGGTGTACCCAGACCGCCAAGACCAATAATCAGCACCTGGCTGTCGAGCAGTTTTTGCTGCCCGTCCAGAGCGATATCGTCGAGCAGGATTTGGCGGCTATAACGCATAAAGTCACGGTCATTCATCGCCAACTCCTGCAATTTCCAGCAGCTGTGCCGTTGCCAAACGCCAGTCTGCGGCTTGAGTAATGGCGCTGACGACGGCGATACTGCCGACACCCGTTGCTATCACCGCAGGCGCGCGCGCCAGACTGATACCGCCAATCGCCACGGTGGGATAATCCGCCAGGCGCTCAACATGCCGTGCCAGCTGTTCCAGCCCCTGGGGTGCGGAAGGCATCTGTTTGGTTTGCGTCGGGAACACATGTCCCAGCGCGATATAAGAAGGGCGTGCTGCCAGCGCGACGTCGATTTCCATATCATCATGTGTCGAAACGCCCAGTCGCAGACCTGCCGCGCGGATGGTGCTGAGATCGGTGGCTTGCAAATCTTCCTGCCCCAGATGGACGCCGTATGCCTGATGCTTGATCGCCAGTCGCCAGTAATCATTAATAAACAATCGCGCGTTATAGCGGCGGCCCAGCGCAATTGCCGCCACGACATCGGCTTCCACCTCTTCATCGCGCTGATCTTTGATGCGTAGCTGGAGAGTACGTACGCCTGCATCCAACAGACGTTCGATCCACTGTACGCTGTCAACCACCGGGTACAGTCCTAAACGAAAGGGTACAGGAGGAAACTCAGGCTGATACATCACGCTTCCTCCTTACGCAGGTAGATTTCTCCGCCTCTGGCGCGGAAGTTCTCCGACATATCCGCCATTCCCACTTCAATGGTTTGCGCGGCGGCGTAATCACGCACTTCCTGGCTGATTTTCATCGAGCAGAATTTCGGTCCACACATGGAGCAAAAATGGGCGACTTTACCGGACTCTTGCGGCAGGGTTTCATCGTGATAAGCGCGGGCAGTAAACGGGTCGAGGGCCAGATTAAACTGGTCTTCCCAGCGAAATTCGAAGCGGGCTTTCGACATGGCGTTATCGCGAATTTGCGCGCCCGGATGCCCTTTCGCCAGGTCGGCGGCGTGAGCGGCAATCTTATAGGTGATAAGCCCCTGTTTAACATCTTCTTTATTTGGCAGGCCCAGATGCTCTTTCGGCGTTACGTAGCAGAGCATTGCACAACCAAACCAGCCAATCATCGCCGCGCCAATCCCTGACGTGAAGTGGTCATAGCCCGGCGCGATATCGGTAGTTAGCGGCCCCAGAGTGTAAAATGGCGCTTCGTGGCAGTGCTCTAACTCCTCGGTCATATTGCGGCGAATCATCTGCATCGGCACGTGGCCTGGGCCTTCAATCATCACCTGTACGTCATATTCCCAGGCGATTTTAGTCAGTTCACCCAGCGTATGCAGCTCGGCAAACTGTGCTTCATCGTTGGCGTCCTGAATAGAACCGGGGCGCAGGCCGTCGCCCAGCGATAGCGAAACGTCATAAGCAGCACAGATTTCACAAATTTCGCGGAAGTGTTGATAGAGGAAATTTTCCTGATGATGGGAGAGGCACCATTTCGCCATAATCGAACCGCCGCGAGAGACGATACCGGTCAGGCGTTTCGCGGTCATCGGCACGTAGCGCAGCAGCACCCCCGCATGGATCGTGAAGTAATCCACACCTTGCTCGGCTTGTTCCAGCAGGGTGTCGCGGAAGACTTCCCAGGTAAGATCTTCAGCGATCCCGTTCACCTTCTCCAGTGCCTGGTAGATCGGCACTGTACCGATCGGCACCGGGCTGTTACGCAAAATCCACTCGCGGGTTTCGTGAATATAGCGACCAGTGGAAAGATCCATCACGGTATCCGCTCCCCAGCGTGTGGACCATACCAGTTTTTCCACTTCTTCTTCGATGGAAGAAGTGACCGCTGAGTTGCCGATATTGGCGTTAACTTTTACCAGGAAGTTACGGCCAATAATCATCGGCTCCGATTCCGGATGATTAATGTTGGCCGGGATAATCGCACGTCCGGCAGCAACTTCATCACGGACAAATTCCGCAGTGATATTTTCCGGCAGACGTGCGCCAAAGCTCATTCCCGGATGCTGGTGGCGTAAAACTTCGCTCCGTATGCGCTCGCGACCCATATTCTCGCGAATGGCGATGAATTCCATTTCGGGTGTGATGATACCCTGGCGGGCGTAGTGCAGTTGGGTGACGCGGCGTCCTGCTTTGGCGCGTTTTGGCGTTAATACGCCGCTAAAACGCAGCTCGTCGAGGCCATCATCTGCCAGCCGCGCTTTTGTGTAATCGGAACTGCGCACGGTAAGTTCTTCGGTATCGCCGCGCGCATCGATCCACGGCTGGCGTAGTTTTGCCAGCCCTTGCTGCACGTTAATGGCGATCTGCGGATCGCCATACGGACCGGAGGTGTCGTAGACCGGAATCGCTTCGTTTTCTTCGTACTGCGGTTGTTCTTTGCTACCGCCGATTAGCGTCGGGCTAAGCTGGATCTCACGCATCGGCACGCGCACGCCGGGTTGTGTGGCAGTGATGTAAATGCGTTTTGAGTTGGGAAAGGCGGAGCCTTCCAGGGTATCGATAAAATGTTGGGCCTGGGCGCGTTGTTCGCGGCGGGTCAGTTTTGTTGCAGACATAGCTCGTTCCAAAAAGTTAAGGACGTGGCTTGTCAGACGACGGATGAAGCAAGAGACGATCGCCGCAAAGGCGATGCGATAGCAGATTAACTCTTGTTCCCTTCGCAGGTATTAGCCTGATCAGGTTCCGCGGATCCCGAATAAACGGTCTCAGCCAGTTAAGGCACTCCGACAAGAAATTAGCCCCACAAACGGGGCGTTGAATGTAAATTACGCGTTAACAGCGCAGAACTCAAGCAGGATGTTTGACGCGGGCGGCGTCAAGCACCAGTAGAATCAGCTTATCTTCCAGCACAAAGCGCGCTTCCAGTGCCTCGCCGATGTCAGATAAAACCTGTTGAAACTCAAGGTAATTATCATGATCGATGGCGGTTTCCAGACTGGAATCGTAGTCATCCATAATCTGTTGAGTATTGGCTTCGAGTTGTGGCCAAATCTTCGCGGCGCGTGCGAGTTGCCCATTGCCTTCCAGCTTATGAAGAATGCGCTCATAAATACTGAAATGTCCGGCAGACAAGTAATCGACCAGGCTCTGACAAAAATCATCAAGGGCTTTTTCGTTTAGCCTCATGTACGATTCTTTGCCAGGCTTAATGCCAACCAGATTGTAGTAAGCCACGAGCAGATGCTTACGTACATGTAGCCAGCGATCAACCAGTTTGTTACTTCCTCTGACGCGCTCCGTCAGGTTATCGAGCTGGTTAAGCATGATTGACTCCGCAAGTTTGTATTCAAAAACTGCTCTGTGAGAAATGTAAAAACCATGTTAAACATGCCAGTGATGCAAAGGTAGTGCAAGAGCTATGGATCGTATAATTGAAAAATTAGATCACGGCTGGTGGGTCGTCAGCCATGAACAAAAATTATGGTTGCCGAAGGGAGAATTGCCATATGGCGAAGCGGCAAATTTCGATCTTGTGGGTCAGCGCGCACTACAAATCGGCGAATGGCAGGGGGAACCTGTTTGGTTAGTACAACTGCAGCGGCGTCACGATATGGGGTCGGTACGTCAGGTCATTGATCTCGATGTTGGGCTGTTTCAACTGGCCGGACGTGGCGTGCAACTGGCGGAGTTTTACCGATCGCATAAATACTGTGGTTACTGCGGGCATGAAATGTATCCAAGCAAAACCGAATGGGCGATGCTGTGCAGCCATTGCCGTGAGCGTTACTACCCGCAAATCGCCCCCTGCATTATTGTTGCCATCCGTCGCGATGATTCGATCCTCCTCGCCCAGCATACCCGCCATCGTAACGGTGTCCATACAGTACTTGCCGGATTCGTCGAAGTGGGTGAAACCCTCGAGCAGGCAGTCGCGCGGGAAGTGATGGAAGAGAGCGGAATTAAAGTTAAAAACTTGCGTTACGTGACCTCCCAACCGTGGCCGTTTCCTCAGTCTTTAATGACCGCGTTTATGGCGGAATATGACAGCGGCGAGATCGTGATCGACCCGAAAGAATTGCTTGAGGCGAACTGGTATCGCTATGACGATTTGCCGTTACTCCCGCCGCCCGGCACCGTAGCGCGCCGTCTGATAGAAGATACAGTGGCGATGTGTCGGGCAGAGTATGAGTGATGATACACTGACCGCCTGACGCACTAAGGAACAGCCAAAATGACCGAACTTAAAAACGATCGTTATCTGCGGGCGCTGCTGCGCCAGCCCGTTGATGTCACTCCAGTATGGATGATGCGCCAGGCGGGTCGCTATCTACCGGAATATAAAGCCACGCGCGCCCAGGCGGGCGATTTTATGTCGCTGTGCAAAAATGCCGAGCTGGCGTGCGAAGTGACTTTGCAACCGCTGCGTCGCTATCCGCTGGATGCGGCGATCCTCTTTTCCGATATCCTCACCGTGCCAGACGCGATGGGTTTAGGGCTCTATTTTGAAGCCGGAGAAGGTCCGCGTTTTACCTCGCCAGTCACCTGCAAAGCCGATGTCGATAAACTGCCAATTCCGGACCCGGAAGATGAGCTGGGTTACGTGATGAACGCGGTGCGTACCATTCGTCGCGAACTGAAAGGCGAAGTGCCGCTGATTGGTTTTTCCGGCAGCCCGTGGACGCTGGCGACCTACATGGTGGAAGGCGGCAGCAGCAAAGCGTTCACCGTGATCAAAAAAATGATGTATGCCGATCCACAGGCGCTGCACGCGCTACTCGATAAACTGGCGAAAAGCGTCACTTTGTATCTGAATGCGCAGATTAAAGCCGGTGCTCAGGCAGTCATGATTTTCGACACCTGGGGCGGCGTGCTTACCGGGCGCGATTATCAACAGTTCTCGCTCTATTACATGCATAAAATTGTTGATGGTTTACTGCGTGAAAACGACGGTCGCCGCGTACCAGTCACGCTGTTTACTAAAGGCGGTGGACAGTGGCTGGAAGCGATGGCAGAAACCGGTTGCGATGCGCTGGGCCTCGACTGGACAACGGACATCGCCGATGCGCGCCGTCGCGTGGGCAATAAAGTCGCGCTGCAGGGTAATATGGACCCGTCGATGCTGTACGCGCCGCCTGCCCGCATTGAAGAAGAAGTGGCGTCTATACTTGCCGGTTTCGGTCACGGCGAAGGCCATGTCTTTAACCTTGGTCACGGCATTCATCAGGATGTGCCGCCAGAACATGCAGGCGTGTTTGTGGAGGCAGTGCATCGCTTGTCTGAACAGTATCACCGCTAAGGAGCGATTATGGATCTCGCGTCATTACGCGCTCAACAAATTGAACTGGCTTCTTCTGTGATCCGCGAGGATCGACTCGATAAAGATCCGCCGGATCTGATCGCCGGAGCCGATGTCGGATTTGAGCAGGGCGGAGAAGTGACGCGAGCGGCGATGGTGCTGCTGAAATACCCCTCGCTTGAGCTGGTGGAGTATAAAGTGGCCCGCATCGCCACCACCATGCCTTACATTCCAGGTTTTCTCTCGTTCCGCGAATATCCTGCGCTGCTGGCAGCGTGGGAGATGCTGTCGCAAAAGCCGGATTTAGTGTTTGTCGATGGTCATGGGATCTCGCATCCTCGCCGTCTTGGCGTAGCCAGCCATTTTGGCTTATTGGTGGATGTGCCGACCATTGGCGTAGCGAAAAAACGGCTCTGCGGTAAATTCGAACCGCTCTCCAGCGAACCGGGCGCGCTGGCCCCGCTGATGGATAAAGGCGAGCAGCTGGCCTGGGTCTGGCGCAGCAAAGCGCGCTGTAACCCGTTGTTTATCGCTACCGGCCATCGGGTCAGCGTGGACAGCGCGCTGGCGTGGGTACAACGCTGCATGAAAGGCTATCGTCTGCCGGAGCCAACGCGCTGGGCGGACGCGGTGGCCTCGGAACGTCCGGCGTTCGTGCGCTATACAGCAAATCAGCCCTAATTCAGGTAAACTGCGGATAATTTCCGTATTTGAGAACTCAACATGTTACAAAACCCAATTCATCTGCGTCTGGAGCGCCTGGAAAGCTGGCAGCATGTCACTTTTATGGCCTGCTTATGCGAACGCATGTACCCCAATTACGCCGTATTCTGTCAGCAAACCGGCTTCGGCGATGGGCAGATTTACCGCCGCATTCTCGATCTCATTTGGGAAACGCTGACCGTCAAAGACGCAAAAGTAAATTTCGACAGCCAACTGGAGAAATTTGAAGAAGCGATTCCTTCAGCCGACGATTTCGATCTGTACGGCGTTTATCCGGCAATTGATGCTTGCGTGGCGTTAAGTGAACTGGTCCATTCGCGTTTAAGTGGCGAAACGCTCGAACACGCGGTGGAAGTGAGTAAGACCTCCATCACGACCGTGGCGATGCTGGAAATGACTCAGGCTGGTCGCGAAATGAGCGATGAAGAGCTCAAAGAAAACCCAGCTGTAGAGCAAGAATGGGACATTCAGTGGGAAATATTCCGACTTTTAGCTGAGTGCGAAGAACGCGATATAGAGCTGATAAAAGGCCTTAGGGCAGACCTGCGTGAGGCGGGTGAGAGCAATATTGGTATAATTTTTCAGCAATAAGACCAGAAAACGTGATTTAACGCCTGATTTGTCGTACCTGGAGTCTTCCCTTTCGCCCCCCGTCTGGTCTACATTTGGGGGGCGAAAAAAAGTGGCTATCGGTGCGTGTATGCAGGAGAGTGCTATTCTGGCATTTCCGTCGCACTCGATGCTTAGCAAGCGATAAACACATTGTAAGGATAACTTATGAACAAGACTCAACTGATTGATGTAATTGCAGAGAAAGCAGAACTGTCCAAAACCCAGGCTAAAGCTGCTCTGGAGTCCACTCTGGCTGCAATTACTGAGTCTCTGAAAGAAGGCGATGCTGTACAACTGGTTGGTTTCGGTACCTTCAAAGTGAACCACCGCGCTGAGCGTACTGGCCGCAACCCGCAGACCGGTAAAGAAATCAAAATTGCCGCAGCTAACGTACCGGCATTTGTTTCTGGCAAGGCACTGAAAGACGCAGTTAAGTAAGATTGCGTGGCAGTGAACAGTTTTATCGAAGGGGTGGTTTCACCCCTTTTGTCTTTCTGGCGTCGATCATTGATGCTGGCTGGCGCTCTGTTTCTCACTGCTTGTAGTCACAACTCTTCACTTCCTCCCTTTACCGCCAGTGGATTTGCTGAAGACCAGGGCGCGGTACGCATCTGGCGAAAAGACAGCGGCGACAATGTGCATCTGCTTGCCGTGTTTAGCCCGTGGCGCAGTGGCGATACCACGACGCGAGAGTATCGCTGGCAGGGCGATAACCTCACGCTCATCAATATCAATGTTTACAGCAAACCCCCGGTGAATATTCGCGCGCGTTTTGACGATCGCGGCGATCTGAGCTTTATGCAACGCGAATCCGATGGGGAAAAGCAGCAGCTTTCTAACGACCAAATCGATTTATACCGTTATCGTGCTGATCAGATCCGCCAGATTAGCGATGCCTTACGTCAGGGGAGAGTCGTGCTGCGCCAGGGGCGCTGGCATGCGATGGAGCAGACTGTGACCACCTGTGAAGGGCAAACCATTAAACCTGATTTAGATTCGCAGGCGATAGCGCATATCGAGCGCCGCCAGAGCCGCTCTTCTGTTGATGTCAGCGTGGCATGGCTGGAAGCGCCCGAAGGTTCGCAATTACTGTTGGTGGCAAACTCTGATTTCTGTCGCTGGCAACCCAACGAGAAAACGTTCTGATTTACCAGTGGCCCATACCCATATGACCGCCACCACCGCAGCCGCCGTAACCCATTCCGGTACCGCGCGGAATACCCGCTTCAGCCATCGCAATATCTCGTTTCACCCGTAACTCATCTAACGACTGACGCAAATTCTCCATCTCTTTGGCGACCGCGTTAATTTTGCTGCTATCCGGTGGGTTCGCGGCTAACAGGGCATTGTATTCATAACGCTTTGTCACCAGTTGCTGTTGCAGTGCGCTGCTTTGAGCGTAAAAGTCATTATGGATTTTCTGCCACGCTGTCTGTTGTTCGCTGGTCAAAGGCGCGGCATTTTGCTGCCACATACCATGTCCGCCGTGAGCAAATGCAGATGTCGATCCCATCGCCATTGCTGAAAGCGCCATCATTACCAGGGCAATTTTCGTGTTCCGTTTCATGGTTAATCCTCCAGTGGTTGTCTTACTTCGGGTATTGCATCTTCCGTGCCAACGGCGAAACGCTGATATGACGGGTAATCTGGCATGATAAACGAGTAAAAATGACTCGCCTGCTGCGGGTAGCGAGTCATTTTTACTCATTGAAACTTAAGCCTTTGTGTTACAGCTCAGGGTAAGCGCTGATAAAAGATGGCATGATTTCTGCTGTCAGAAAGGGATGGACAGGCAAAGAAGAAGATGCGTTTTATGCAACGTTCTAAAGACTCCTTAGCTAAATGGTTAAGCGCGATCCTCCCCGTGGTCATTGTTGGGCTGGTGGGGCTGTTTGCGGTGACAGTGATTCGCGATTATGGGCGCGAGACTGCCGCCGCCAGACAAACGCTGCTGGAAAAAGGCAGTGTACTTATCCGTGCTCTCGAATCCGGCTCGCGCGTCGGCATGGGGATGCGCATGCATCATGCGCAGCAGCAGGCATTACTGGAAGAAATGGCCGGGCAGCCTGGTGTACGTTGGTTTGCGGTCACGGATGAACAAGGAACAATCGTGATGCATAGCAACTCCGGCATGATGGGAAAACAGCTTTATTCCCCGCAGGAAATGCAGCAGTTACATCCGGGAGATGAAGAAGCGTGGCGGCGGATCGATAGCGCAGACGGCGAGCCTGTTCTGGAAATTTATCGCCAGTTTCAACCGATGTTTGCTGCTGGAATGCACCGGATGCGCCATATGCAGCAGTATGCCGCGACACCACAAGCAATTTTTATCGCTTTCGACGCCAGTAACATTGTGAGTGCTGAAGATCGTGAGCAGAGAAACACCCTGATTATCCTCTTCGCCCTGGCGACGGTCTTGCTGGCAAGCGTGTTGTCATTCTTCTGGTATCGCCGATATCTGCGCTCGGGCCAGCTGTTGCAGGATGAAATGAAGCGCAAAGAGAAGCTGGTGGCACTGGGGCATCTTGCGGCAGGCGTTGCCCACGAAATCCGTAACCCACTTTCCTCGATTAAAGGGCTGGCGAAATACTTTGCCGAACGCGCGCCAGCAGGGGGAGAAGCGCATCAACTGGCGCAGGTGATGGCGAAAGAAGCTGACCGTTTAAACCGCGTGGTAAGCGAGTTGCTGGAACTGGTTAAGCCAACGCATCTGGCTTTGCAGGCGGTGGAACTCAACACGCTGATTAGCCACTCATTACAGCTGGTAAGCCAGGATGCAAACAGCCGGGAGATCCAGTTACGCTTTACCGCCAACGACACATTACCGGAAATTCAGGCCGATCCGGACAGGCTGACTCAGGTCCTGTTGAATCTCTATCTCAATGCTATTCAGGCGATTGGTCAGCATGGCGTGATTAGCGTGACGGCCAGCGAAAGCGGCGCAGGCGTGAAAATCAGCGTTACCGACAGCGGTAAGGGAATTGCGGCGGATCAGCTTGAAGCCATCTTCACCCCGTACTTCACCACCAAAGCCGAAGGCACCGGACTGGGGCTGGCGGTCGTGCATAATATTGTTGAACAACACGGTGGTACAATTCAGGTCGCAAGCCAGGAGGGAAAAGGCGCAACGTTCACCCTTTGGCTTCCGGTCAATATTACGCGTAAGGACCCACAAGGATGACGCACGATAATATCGATATTCTGGTGGTGGATGATGACATTAGCCACTGCACTATTTTGCAGGCTTTGCTGCGCGGCTGGGGTTATAACGTCGCGCTGGCGAACAGCGGGCGACAGGCGCTGGAGCAGGTGCGGGAACAGGTTTTTGATCTTGTGCTTTGCGATGTACGAATGGCAGAGATGGATGGTATCGCCACGCTAAAAGAGATCAAAACATTAAACCCCGCGATTCCGGTGCTGATTATGACCGCGTACTCCAGCGTCGAGACGGCGGTAGAGGCGTTGAAAACCGGGGCGCTGGATTATCTCATCAAGCCGCTGGATTTCGATAACCTGCAGGCGACGCTGGAAAAGGCGCTCGCGCATACACACAGTGTTGACGCTGAAACGCCTGCGGTGTCTGCCAGCCAGTTCGGTATGGTCGGTAAAAGCCCGGCGATGCAACACCTGCTCAGTGAAATCGCCCTCGTCGCGCCATCGGAAGCCACGGTGCTGATCCACGGCGATTCCGGCACCGGTAAAGAGCTGGTCGCCAGGGCGATTCACGCCAGTAGCGCACGTAGCGAAAAACCGCTGGTAACGCTCAACTGCGCGGCGCTCAACGAATCCTTGCTGGAGTCTGAATTGTTCGGTCACGAAAAAGGGGCGTTTACCGGGGCCGACAAACGCCGGGAAGGGCGCTTTGTTGAGGCGGACGGCGGCACGCTGTTTCTCGATGAAATTGGCGATATCTCGCCGATGATGCAGGTTCGTCTGCTGCGTGCGATTCAGGAGCGCGAAGTTCAGCGTGTCGGCAGCAACCAGACCATCTCGGTTGATGTCCGGCTGATTGCGGCGACTCATCGCGATCTTGCCGCAGAGGTGAATGCCGGGCGTTTTCGCCAGGATCTCTACTATCGCCTGAACGTGGTGGCGATTGAAGTACCATCGCTGCGTCAGCGGCGGGAAGATATTCCTCTGCTGGCAAACCATTTTCTTCAGCGCTTTGCCGAACGTAATCGCAAGGCGGTAAAAGGCTTTACGCCCCAGGCGATGGATCTGCTGATTCATTACGACTGGCCGGGAAATATTCGTGAACTGGAAAACGCGGTGGAACGGGCGGTGGTGCTGCTGACCGGGGAATATATTTCCGAACGCGAGCTGCCGCTGGCGATTGCCAGTACGCCGATCCCGCTGGTACAAAGTCAGGATATTCAGCCGCTGGTGGAAGTCGAAAAAGAGGTGATTCTGGCGGCGCTGGAGAAAACGGGCGGCAACAAAACCGAAGCCGCCCGCCAGTTAGGGATCACGCGCAAAACGCTATTGGCAAAACTGTCGCGTTAGTTCTGCTCGCGTTCGATAGCGCGCCAGCCGATATCTTTCCGGCAGAAGCAGTCGTCCCAATGGATATCGGTCATTAAGGCATAAGCGCGTTTCTGCGCTTCTGCCACGGTATGACCCAGCGCGGTAACGCACAGTACGCGCCCGCCGCTGGTCACTACCTGCTCGTCATCCGCTAGTTTCGTGCCCGCGTGGAACACTTTGCCGTCTGCCACTTCTTCCAGCGGCAGGCCGTGGATCACATCGCCGGTGCGGTAATCGCCCGGATATCCACCCGCAGCCATCACCACGCCGAGAGAAGCGCGTTCATCCCACTCGGACGTTTTCTCGTCCAGCTTGCCTTCACAGGCCGCCAGGCAGAGCTCAACCAGATCGGACTTCATGCGCAGCATAATCGGCTGGGTTTCCGGATCGCCAAAGCGGCAGTTAAATTCAATAACCTTCGGATTGCCCTGTTTGTCGATCATCAGGCCCGCGTAGAGAAAACCAGTGTAGGTGTTGCCTTCCGCCGCCATGCCTTTCACGGTTGGCCAGATGATACGTTCCATCGTGCGCTGATGAACCTCATCGGTCACTACTGGCGCAGGGGAGTAAGCGCCCATCCCGCCGGTGTTCGGCCCGGTATCTTTATCGCCTACGCGTTTGTGATCCTGGCTGGTGGCCATCGGCAGCACATGCTCGCCGTCCACCATCACGATAAAGCTCGCTTCTTCGCCGTCGAGGAACTCTTCGATAACAATGCGATGACCCGCGTCGCCAAACGCGTTGCCCGCCAGCATGTCGCGCACGGCGGCTTCAGCTTCTTCCAGCGTCATCGCCACGATAACGCCTTTCCCGGCGGCCAGACCGTCCGCTTTAATGACGATTGGCGCGCCTTTCTCACGCAGATACGCCAGCGCAGGTTCTACCTCGGTGAAGTTCTGGTATTCCGCTGTGGGAATGTTATGGCGGGCCAGAAAGTCTTTGGTGAATGCTTTAGAACCTTCCAGTTGTGCAGCACCTGCGGTTGGGCCGAAGATTTTCAGCCCGGCGGCGCGGAAGGTATCGACTACGCCTTTCACCAGCGGCGCTTCCGGGCCAACGATGGTTAGATCTACCTTTTCGTTTTGTGCGAAATCCAGCAGCGCCGGGATATCGGTTACGCCGATAGCGACGTTCTGTAGCGCGGGTTCCAGCGCAGTGCCTGCATTACCCGGAGCAACAAAAACAGTTTCAACCAGCGGCGACTGAGCCGCTTTCCAGGCCAGCGCGTGCTCGCGCCCGCCGTTACCAATCACTAATACTTTCATCTATTGCTCCATTAATGGCGGAAGTGGCGCATGTCGGTGAAGAGCATCGCAATACCGTGCTCGTCGGCGGCGGCAATCACTTCGTCATCACGGATAGAACCGCCAGGCTGGATTACACAGGTCACACCCGCAGCGGCGGCGGCATCAATACCGTCGCGGAACGGGAAGAACGCGTCAGAAGCCATTGACGAACCTTTCACTTCCAGACCTTCATCGGCAGCTTTAATACCGGCGATTTTTGCGGAGTACACGCGGCTCATCTGGCCCGCGCCAATGCCGATGGTCATATTGTTTTTGGCATAGACAATGGCGTTGGATTTCACGAATTTCGCCACCTTCCAGCAGAACAGCGCATCACGCAGCTCCTGTTCGCTCGGCTGGCGTTTGGTGACGACGCGCAGTTCTTCCGCACCGACCATGCCCAGGTCGCGATCCTGAACCAGGAGGCCGCCGTTCACGCGTTTGAAATCAAGGCCCGGAACACGCTCGCCCCACTGACCGCAGGTCAGAACGCGTACGTTCTGTTTGGCGGCGGTGATTTTCAGAGCTTCTTCGCTGGCGGACGGCGCAATAATCACTTCGACAAACTGACGAGAAATGATGGCCTGTGCGGTTTCCGCATCCAGCTCGCGGTTAAAGGCGATAATGCCGCCGAACGCGGAGGTTGGGTCGGTTTTGTACGCGCGATCGTAAGCATCAAGAATGGAATGGCCGATAGCAACGCCGCAAGGGTTGGCGTGCTTCACAATCACACATGCCGGCTCGGCGAACTCTTTCACGCACTCCAGCGCCGCATCGGTATCGGCGATGTTGTTATAAGAGAGGGCTTTACCCTGAACCTGGGTTGCGGTAGCAACGGAGGCTTCTTTCACATTCTCTTCTATATAGAAGGCAGCCTGCTGGTGGCTGTTCTCGCCGTAACGCATATCCTGCTTCTTAATGAAGTTCAGGTTCAGCGTGCGTGGGAAGCGACCGGCGGCTTCTTTGCTTTCACCGTGGTAAGCCGGAACCATGCTGCCGAAGTAGTTGGCAATCATGCTGTCGTAGGCGGCGGTATGTTCAAAGGCTTTGATGGCAAGGTCGAAACGGGTTGCAAGCGTCAGCGATCCTTCGTTGGCATCCATCTCTTTAATAATGGCGTCGTAGTCGCTGCTCTTCACCACGATTGCGACATCTTTATGGTTCTTGGCGGCGGAGCGCACCATCGTTGGGCCGCCGATATCGATGTTCTCTACCGCATCTTCCAGCGAGCAGCCTTCACGAGCAACGGTCTGGGCGAACGGATACAGGTTAACAACCACCATATCGATAGGCAGGATCTGATGTTCTTCCATAATGGCATCGTCCAGGCCGCGACGGCCCAGAATGCCACCATGTACTTTCGGATGCAGGGTCTTCACGCGTCCATCCATCATCTCCGGGAAACCGGTGTAATCGGAAACTTCGGTTACCGGCAGACCTTTTTCTGCTAACAGACGGGCTGTGCCCCCTGTAGACAGCAGCTCCACACCGCGTGCGGAAAGTGCCTGGGCGAATTCGACGATACCGGCTTTGTCAGAAACACTGAGCAGAGCGCGGCGGACTGGACGACGTTGTTGCATGGTAAATCCCCTGGATTTGACTATTACAGAGAGCGTTAGCTGAATTTTTCGCGAAAAACTCAGCTAACGCCCCTAACGGGGCATCCTTATTTTTCGCCCGCATTGTAACGAAAACGTTTGCGCAACGCTCGCGAATTTTTCTCTTTCAATGGTGATCACAATTTTGACAGTGGCTACCGTGGGAAAAATACAGAAATTACATTGATGATTGTGGATAACTCTGTGCGTAAAAAGGTATAAAGCGGGGTTTTGCTGGGGAATGCAGCAGTCAGTCATTTTTATGCAATTTTTCTATTGCGGCCTGCGGAGAACTCCCTATAATGCGCCTCCATCGACACGGCGGATGTGAATCACTTCACACAAACAGCCGGTTCGGTTGAAGAGAAAAATCCTGAAATTCAGGGTTGACTCTGAAAGAGGAAAGCGTAATATACGCCACCTCGCGACAGTGAGCTGAAAGCCGCGTCGCAACTGCTCTTTAACAATTTATCAGACAATCTGTGTGGGCACTCGAAGATACGGATTCTTGACGTCGCAAGACGAAAAATGAATACCAAGTCTCAGGAGTGAACACGTAATTCATTACGAAGTTTAATTCTTTGAGCATCAAACTTTTAAATTGAAGAGTTTGATCATGGCTCAGATTGAACGCTGGCGGCAGGCCTAACACATGCAAGTCGAACGGTAACAGGAATCAGCTTGCTGATTTGCTGACGAGTGGCGGACGGGTGAGTAATGTCTGGGAAACTGCCTGATGGAGGGGGATAACTACTGGAAACGGTAGCTAATACCGCATAACGTCGCAAGACCAAAGAGGGGGACCTTCGGGCCTCTTGCCATCGGATGTGCCCAGATGGGATTAGCTAGTAGGTGGGGTAAAGGCTCACCTAGGCGACGATCCCTAGCTGGTCTGAGAGGACGACCAGCCACACTGGGACTGAGACACGGCCCAGACTCCTACGGGAGGCAGCAGTGGGGAATATTGCACAATGGGGGAAACCCTGATGCAGCGACGCCGCGTGATTGAAGAAGGCCTTCGGGTTGTAAAGTACTTTCAGCGGGGAGGAAGGGAGTAAAGTTAATACCTTTGCTCATTGACGTTACCCGCAGAAGAAGCACCGGCTAACTCCGTGCCAGCAGCCGCGGTAATACGGAGGGTGCAAGCGTTAATCGGAATTACTGGGCGTAAAGCGCACGCAGGCGGTTTGTTAAGTCAGATGTGAAATCCCCGGGCTCAACCTGGGA
>SAMEA3387435__coassemble_1630_pt1 | contig 18449 bp, 9 predicted proteins | sample SAMEA3387435__metabat2_low_PE_008 | metagenome-assembled genome bin SAMEA3387435 (sample SAMEA3387435) | Felis catus | biome: Faeces | place: United Kingdom | collected 2012
GGATTCAATAATGGGAAAATATAATAACTATCGAGAGTTGTTAAATATTAACAACATTTAGACAAGAAAAAGAATGATTGTATGACGGAGAAACTGCCCGGTGTACGCGCACGTAACCGGGCATTGATTGCTTAAATTGCTTTTGCCATCTTCAAATTACAAGGGCTCATTTGCCAGTTGAATTGGCCTTTTCCGCTTTCATCAAGCGTTACGCTGGCAATCGCTGAAGTGGTAAACATAGGCGGCGTTTCGCCCGGACATAACTCGGCAACCAGATACCCGACTAACGGTAAGTGAGAGATTACCAGTACCGAAGCAACACCTTCATTGGTCAACGCCTGCAAATAGGCGCCGACCAGACCAACATCGCCGCAGGGCGTTAACTCCGGCAGAACTTCTGCACTGGAAGGCAGGTTCAGACAATCCCCTACTTCTTCCAGTGTTTGCTCGGCTCGCAGGAACGGGCTCACCAGAACGCGTTCGATTTCCACTTTTTGACCTTTCAGCCAGTTCGCCATCAGGCGAGATTCGTCACAACCGTTAGTAGTCAGAGGACGAACCGAATCACTGGCGGCATCGAGGGCTGCGTCGCCGTGACGCATGATAAAAACTTGCATATTGCACCGCTTTTGTTAACCAGATTCGCCCGTTTTCTTTCATCTGAAGCCAGAGAAAGAAAACGGTGGCCGGCATTGTGCCTTATCCATTCACCGAATGAAACGCTGTTTTTTACCTCAATGGCGTAAGTATAGTCAATATGCGTTTACATTTTGAGCAACACTCCGCCATTCAGCGCGGATTCATATAGCTTTGACCTTCTTATTGCAGGTCAGTTGCAGTTGTTTTCCAAAAACTTTCCCCACGCTTGCTCATCTCGACTAAACGCTCGCAAGGGGTAAAACGGGAACCATACTGCGTGGCCAGTCGTTGCATTATTGCAACCACTTCGCCTGCGCCGAGAGAATCGATATAGCGGAACGGTCCACCGAGAAATGGCGGAAAACCAATGCCAAATACCGCGCCTATATCCCCGTCACGCACGCTACGGATAACCTGCTCGTCCAGACAACGTACTGCTTCATTCAGCATCAACATCACACACCGTTCAGCAACCTGCGGTGCGGAGAGTCGCCCCTGCCCTTGTGCGCCAATGAGCGGGTAAATGGCGGGATCGACCTGTTTTTTGCTTTTACGCCCTTTCTGACCATAAAGATAGAAACCCCGGCCATTTTTTCTGCCTTTGCGATCGTCGTTCAAAATTGAAGAAACAACATTTGCAGGCGCGCTAAAACGTTCTCCATAAGCGGCTTCCAGTACAGGAATAATTTTAGTCCCGGTGTCGATTCCTACCTCATCCAAAAGTTGGATTGGGCCTACCGGAAAACCAAATTTCACCAGCGCGGCATCAATGTGCTCTACCCGTTCACCTTCGGTCAACATGCGGATAGCTTCATTAATGTAAGGCGCTAAAATGCGATTGACGTAAAACCCGGCTTTGTCACGCACGACAATGGGCGTTTTGCCCTGTTTTTTCGCCAGTTTTACTGTGGTAGCGATGGTTTGCGCCGATGTCCCCGCATGAGGAATAATCTCCACCAGCGGCATTTTTTCCACCGGACTGAAGAAATGCAGGCCAATAACTTGCTCAGGTCGCGCGGCGTGAGCGGCGATATCGGCAATCGGTAAAGATGACGTATTCGAAGCAAAGATGGTATGAGCGGCGCAATTTTGCTCCACTTCCGCCACCATCTGTTGTTTTAATTCGAGATTTTCAAACACCGCTTCAATAATCAGATCGCGATGGGCAAAGCCGCGATAGTCCGTCGTTCCGGAGATTAATGCCAGCTGTTTGTCACGTTCGCTGGCTTTGAGATGACGACGGCGAACTTTGCCCTCCAACTGATCCCAGCTGTACTTCAATGCATGATTTATGCCCTGCGGGTTGATATCTTTAATTCTGACCGGAAGCCCCGCTTTACAAGCAGTGACATAAGCAATACCGCCGCCCATCAAGCCACCACCTAGAATCCCCACGCTGTTTAATGGCGCAGGCGGCGCATCACTGCCGGGATCTTTTTTCACTTCCGTACTGGCAAAAAAGATATTGCGCAGCGCCTGTGATTGCGGCGTCATCGCCAGTTCACCAAACGCCCGAGCTTCGGCGTCATAGCCACTGCTGGTCCCCTGCGCTAAACCGGTTTCAATAACGTCAAGAATGCGTTTCGTCGCTGGATAGTTACCCTGAGTTTTTTGCTCTGTTTTCTTGCCGACCATTTTGAACAGCAGCGCACGACCTAACGGCCCCGCCAGAATACGCTCGCGTACAGGTAGAGGGCGTGAAGATGGACGATCCTGCTTTGCCAGCTCAACAGCGGCTTCCAGCAAAATGGAGTGCGGAACAACGTCATCCACCAGCCCCAGCTTTAATGCCTGTTTCGCCCGAAGTTGTTTTCCGGTGAGGATCATCTCTAATGCTGTGCTGACACCTATCAGGCGCGGTAAACGCTGGGTGCCGCCTGAACCGGGTAACAATCCAAGTTGTACTTCAGGCAAACCGAGTACCGTTTTAGGATCATCAGTACACACGCGACCGTGGCACGCCAGCGCCAGCTCCAGCCCGCCGCCCAGGCAAGCGCCATGAATAGCCGCGATAACCGGAACGGGCAAAGCATGAATCTCCGCCATTAACTGTTGACCCTGCCGCGCCAGTGCTTCCGCTTCTTGCGCCGTTTTGCAGTTGGCGATCATATTGATGTCTGCACCAGCGATAAAGTTGTCCGGTTTCGCGGAGATAAACACCACACCGCGCAGATCTTTATTTTCGCGGAGTTGTTTAATAATGGCGCGCACCTGCGAGGCAAACTCCGCCTTCAGGGTATTCATTTTCTCACCCGGTACGTCGATGGTGATAACAGCAATGTTGTCCAGACGGACATTAAGGGTAAACGCTGATGCCATTTCCATTATTCCGCCTCCACAACTATTGCCGCGCCAAGCCCACCCGCAGCACAGGCGGTCACTAATCCAAATCCACCGCCGCGACGGCGAAGTTCATGCAATGTCTGGGTAATCATTCGCGCGCCGGTCGCCGCGAAGGGATGCCCGTAAGCAATCGAACCGCCAAGCACGTTAAATTTGCTATCGTCCACTTCGCCAGTGGCATGTGCACGCCCCAGTACATCACGAGCAAAACGTTCACTACCCAGCAACTGAATATTCGCCAGTGTCTGAGCTGCAAAGGCTTCGTGCATATCGATCAATGTCAGATCGCTCATTGTCAAACCGGCACGTTCCAGTGCCAGCGGCGTTGACCAGGCCGGACCGAGCAACATGTCCTGCCAGACATCTATCGCAGTAAATGCGTAACTGCGCAGATACCCCAGCGGTACCAGCCCTAATTCTTTCGCCCGCGATTCGGTCATCAGGATCACCGCCGCTGCGCCATCGGTCAGCGGCGTACTGTTTGCTGCCGTTACCGTCCCGTGTTTACGATCAAACGCCGGACGCAACTTTGCGTAATCAGCAAGCGAGGAATTACCGCGAATATTGTTGTCTTCGGCAAGCGGTTGTTTATAAGGAGGGATAAAGGCAGTCATCACCTCTTCTTTGAGTTTACCGTCTGACCACGCCTGAGCAGCACGCTGATGCGAACGGTGCGCCAGTGCATCTTGCTGTTCTCGGGTGATGCCGTAGGTTTTCGCCATTTGCTCTGCGGTGTCCCCCATCCGCAAGCCGGTAGAATACTCTGCTACCGCAGGCGGTACGGGCATTAAGTCGCGTAAACGCAGGCGAGAGAAGAGTTTCAGGCGCTGGCTCATTGTGCGGGCTTTGTTGACATCAACCAGTACGCGCGCCAGTTTTTTACTGACGCCAATTGGCAATACGGAAGAGGAATCTGCCCCACCGGCAATCCCCGCGCGAATAGTTCCCGCCATCAGGCTTTCTGCGACGTTTGCAACCGCCTGGAAACTGGTAGCGCAAGCGCGGCTGACGCTGTAAGCATCTGTATGCACATTCATTCCAGTACCGAGAACAATTTCACGCGCAATGTTGGGGGCTTCCGGCATTTGTACGACCTGACCAAAGACCAGTTGTTCAATCACTTCAGCGGGGATCTCGCTGCGTGCCAGCAGTTCGCCTACCACCATCTTCCCCAAATCAACAGCAGGAATGCCATGAAAAGCCGTCGCCTGGCGGGCAAAAGGCGTACGTAACCCGCTAACGATGGCGATACGATCGCCCTGGCGGGTAACCAGCGGTAAAACCTGACCCATAACACTCCCCTGTAAAAAAATAAATAAAGTGGTCTGACCTGATCATAGTCTTAACCATTTTTTTACATTTAGCCAAGCGGAGAAAAAGGAAAGTGGGAGCTATGACACAGTGAAGACAGGAGAAAGAAAAGAAAACACCCCTGCCAGCAACTGACAGGGGCATACGTACCCGAGAGGAATTAACGCAGACCCAGCTGGAAGATCAGCATTTCAGCTTCGCAGGCAAAAGTGAAATCGATATCCAGGCGCACACCGTCAGACTCTTCAGTGAAAGTCGGGGTGATTTTGCACGGTTCGGATTCCACGCTACGGGCTTTTTCAGTCAGCGCCGCCAGCGTTTGTTCTGCTTCTGCGCGGTTTGCAAACACACGGCTGTAAGACGCGGTGCAGTCGGAGTTGTCCATAATGGTGCCAACATCCATACAGCAGCAAACCGGGGTTTCATCAGCACTACATTTACTCATCGTTGATTTCCTCTGTATGTGCACCCAAGGTGCCAGATAAACGTTGTGGATATTTTACGCTTCCGGAAAGTGCTGCTCCAGTTGTTAATTCTGCAAAATCGGATAAGTGACCGAAATCACACTTAAAAATGATCTAAAACAAAATTCACCCGAATCCATGAGTGCGCCACCTCCCAATTTTGCCAGCTGGATCGCGTTTCTTAGATCATATCTGAAAAAAGATAGAAACATACTTGCAACATTCCAGCTGGTCCGACCTATACTCTCGCCACTGGTCTGATTTCTAAGATGTACCTCAGACCCTACACTTCGCGCTCCTGTTACAGCACGTAACATAGTTTGTATAAAAATAAATCATTGAGGTTATGGTCATGAGCCAGAAAACCCTGTTTACAAAGTCTGCTCTCGCAGTCGCAGTGGCACTTATCTCCACCCAGGCCTGGTCGGCAGGCTTTCAGTTAAACGAATTTTCTTCCTCTGGCCTGGGCCGGGCTTATTCAGGGGAAGGTGCAATTGCCGATGATGCAGGTAACGTTAGCCGTAACCCCGCATTGATTACCATGTTTGACCGCCCGACATTTTCTGCGGGTGCGGTTTATATTGATCCGGATGTAGATATTACCGGACATTCTGATTTAACCGGTCAGAGTGCAAATGCTAAAAATATCGCACCGACAGCATGGGTACCTAACCTGCACTTTGTTGCGCCTATTAACGATCAGTTTGGTTGGGGAGCGTCAATAACTTCCAACTATGGCCTGGCTACGGAATTTACCGACAACTACGCTGCTGGTATCTATGGCGGTAAAACCGATCTGCAAACAATCAACCTTAACCTTAGCGGGGCTTATCGCCTTAACAATAGCTGGAGTTTTGGTCTTGGTTTTGATGCAGTTTATGCCAAGGCAAAAATTGAGCGTTACGCCGGTTCGCTGGGGCCATTGTTGTCTCAACAGTTGATTGCCCAGGGTGTACCCGCTTCATTAACCAATGGTATTAATACTCCGGACTCTCAAATTGCTCATTTGAAAGGTGACGAATGGGGCTTTGGCTGGAACGCGGGTATTCTTTATGAACTGGATAAAGATAACCGTTGGGGGCTGACATATCGTTCAGAAGTTAAAATCGACTTCGATGGGGATTACAAAAGCTCCATTAACCCAAATCTGAACAATATTTTGGGTAACATGGGCTTACCGTATGGCACGATGGGGGCAACCCAAAATGGATCCTTAACGCTGAACCTGCCTGAGATGTGGGAGATTTCTGGTTATAACCGTGTTGCGCCGCAGTGGGCAATTCACTACAGCATGGCCTATACCAGTTGGAGCCAGTTCCAGGAATTGAAAGCGAAAGGCGATAGTGGTCAGACTCTGTTCTATAAAGATGAAGGATTCCGGGACGCGTATCGTATCGCGTTGGGTACAACCTACTATTATGATAAAAACTGGACCTTCCGTACCGGTATCGCTTATGACGACAGCCCGGTTCCGGCAGATAAACGTTCTATTTCCATTCCTGACCAGGATCGTTTGTGGTTAAGTGCTGGGTTAACCTACGCATTTAATGAAGATGCATCCATTGATGTTGGCGCATCTTATATGCATGGTCAGAAAGTGAAATTCACCGAAGGTGAAGGAGCGGCAGCTTATTCCTTCGAGTCTGAAGGTAAAGCCTGGCTGTTCGGTACTAACTTTAACTACGCGTTCTGATAACGCGTTAGCTTAATAAGAAAAAAGGTGAGTTTTGCGACTCACCTTTTTTGTTTGTTTCTTATTCAGAATCGATATCTTTTAAATCATCCTGAATCGCTTGCGCGTTCGGATTTTCCTGCGGTTTGAGTTCACCGCCATTAGCGATGAAATCATGACGCTGGAAGTACGCTTCACGCACCATAATATAAGGATCGGAGGACTGACGCAGCAGACCGTCGGAATCCAACAACTGCGCACGAGTTTCTATCCCTTCAAGCGTCCATTTACCCACAGACATCGGCCAGGTCAGCCAGGAAAGAACCGGGTAAAGACTATCCGCCATATCACCACCGTCATCACGCAGCGTGAAGCTACCGTAGAACGGTAACTGAACGTACGGCCCATAACCCACACCATAATGACCAAGCGTACTACCGAAGCGGTGAGGTTCAGTCCGTTGCAGTTTCGGGTTCGCCATCCCTGCAACATCAATAAAGCCGCCCATTCCCAAAATGGTATTCAGGAAAAAGCGGGTAAAGTGGACCATCCCCTGATAAGGGTCGCCCTGCAAGAAGTAGTTAACCATCACCGCAGGTTCTTCAAGGTTGCCGGTAAAGTTGCTCAAACCGTTACGCGCAGGTTGCGGAACATAATCACGCCAGGCGACAGCGACCGGTCGAACAATATACGGGTCTAATACATTGAAGTTGAAGTTGTACATAGTGCGGTTAAACCCTTCTAACGGGTCAGAACGCCCTTGCTGATCTGTACCGGAACTCGCACACCCCACCAGAAGCGTAGTTCCCAGAGCAAGCGCCGACAGGCGAAGCTTCATAAATGTCTCCCTGTTTTTTTATGGCTTATGCAGTTTGCCATCCATGACGGAACGATACCGTATCCGCCTGTTTAGGTGTGGGCGATTGTAACAGCACGTCAACTGATGTCCAGACGCCCTGATTTGCTGATTTGATCATAGCCTGGTAATCGCCGCCCTGTAGGCTACTTGATTCTATAGAAACAGAAAAAGGCAAACGCGGCCTTTTCTACATTTTCAGAGTAACTCCCGCCAGTTGCGAGCAAAAAAGCCGCTACGCTTTAGCTATACGTGCTAATTCAAGAGAAGAGACCATGGACAACGACAAAATAGATCAACACAGCGACGAAATTGAAGTTGAGAGCGAAGAAAAAGAGCGCGGTAAAAAAATAGAAATAGATGAAGACCGACTCCCCTCCCGGGCGATGGCAATTCATGAGCATATCCGCCAGGATGGTGAAAAAGAGCTGGAACGCGACGCAATGGCGCTACTGTGGTCAGCCATTGCGGCGGGCCTGTCGATGGGCGCTTCGCTACTGGCAAAAGGGATATTTCATGTCGAACTGGAAGGCGTGCCGGGCAGCTTCTTGCTGGAGAATCTCGGTTATACCTTTGGTTTTATTATCGTCATAATGGCCCGCCAGCAATTATTTACCGAAAACACCGTAACTGCGGTACTACCCGTCATGCAAAAACCGACAATGAGCAACGTCGGCTTACTTATGCGGTTATGGGGCATCGTGCTGCTGGGTAATATTATCGGGACAGGTATTGCTGCGTGGGCATTTGAATATATGCCTATCTTCAATGAAGAAACTCGCGATGCATTTGTCAAAATCGGCATGGATGTGATGAAGAACACCCCCAGCGAGATGTTTGCCAACGCGATCATTTCCGGCTGGCTGATCGCCACTATGGTATGGATGTTTCCTGCAGCGGGTGCGGCAAAGATTGTGGTGATTATATTGATGACCTGGCTTATTGCCCTGGGTGACACCACCCACATCGTTGTCGGTTCTGTTGAAATCCTCTATCTGGTGTTTAACGGCACGCTGCACTGGAGCGATTTCATCTGGCCCTTCGCACTACCTACTTTAGCGGGGAACATCTGCGGCGGCACCTTTATCTTCGCGTTAATGAGTCATGCACAGATTCGTAACGACATGAGCAACAAGCGCAAAGTAGAAGCACGTCAAAAAGCAGAACGTGCGGAAAACATTAAGAAAAATGATAAAAACCCGGCATAAATGGCGAGGGTTTAAGCAATCGAGCGGCTGTGTACTTACCCCGTAGTCCATTAGCGGGTATACTCATGCCGCATTGTCCTCTTAGTTAAATGGATATAACGAGCCCCTCCTAAGGGCTAATTGCAGGTTCGATTCCTGCAGGGGACACCATCTATCATCCCCCTCGCAATAACCCACTTACAATCAGTGAGTTATCTTAAAATCCTTAGTATAGTCAACCAGTACTTCGATATGTGAACGCAAATCATCATGCATTCGTGAACTTAACTGGAAACCTCCCCCATTCGATGTCAAAATGACTACCCCAATAAGTTGCCAATAATCAGGCTAATCAATACGGGTCAGTCTTGCTGGTCAGTGACCATAAAAATGTCACCTCATATTAGACACAGCAAATAATTGTGTCGATTAAACATACTACCTTCAGCATAACCGTTCCTGAAAAATTATTATATTCAGTAATCTGAATAAATTACTGGCCTGCTATTTTTCTTAGCAACCATATTTAGCAGCAAGCCAGCAAATCTGAATGATTACAGATGCTGGCCTGCTGAATCTCCCTTCTGGAAATCGTCAGAATCTAGTGATTACTTACTTTGTTCTGGTTTCTCTTCATTCTTATTGTGCACTTCCACTTTGGGTAACTGATTAAAAACCAGATTTTCTTTTTCAACCAGAGCCATGACTTCTTTGGTGATATCAGCTGACTCGTTATGCGCAAGCACAACACCTGAAGACAATACAGCAATATTTTTAGGATTGTCTTTTCTCCATGTACCTATGGCATTATCTATCGCACGGGATAACACCATTTTTGCGCTATTTTCCTCAATAACATATTGTCGCTCCAGTTTTTGTCTGGCATCAAGAAGCAGCGCCTCTTTATTCGCGTTATCTGCGAATGCTTTTTGCGCATCCTCATAGCCTTTTTCAAGAATACTCTTAACCTCATTCAGATGCTTTCTGACCATGTCTCCGGCGGCAGACTGATTATAAATAGCATCGATATTAACAACTGCAATTTCTTTTGACTTTTTCATATAAAAAACACCAGTAAGTACAATCAGCAACAGCAGCACTACTGCATTAACAACAGAAAATTTCATTACAGAACTCATTATGACAACCCTGAGGTGGCAGGAGGTCCCCTCCTGCCACTGTGTGATTAGAATATATATTTAATACCCAGCATTGCCTGGGCATCACTGTACCCTTTATCGCCAGCCTGAACACCAACATTGCCCCAGACATTCAGGTTATCTGACAATTTACCCTGAACACCCGTTTTGACTTCAGCAATATTTGTAGCTCCGTCCTGACTGAGTGCCGTATTATCCATTTTGACACCCCAGCTCCGTGTATTATGGATCCAGTTAACTTCCACAAATGGCTCAAACTGATGCGCCTTATTATCATCAGACGCACTCTTACCTTTCAGGTAAGTTCTGACGCCCAGACGACTCTGGATATTACCGTCTCCGCTGAGCTGAACTTTCGTGCCATTCTTCTCCGTATGCTCACTGGCTCTTACATTCATCCACGTGATCTGGGACTGCGGCTGAATATACCAGTCATAGTGACTACCCTGGCTACCGGTAAATTCGCCGGCTTTAAAGGTATAACCCGCTTCCACTGAACCGGTAAATCCACGGGATTTCCAGGACTCCGCAGCCAGTTTTTCACCATTAACGGTATTATTAAACCATCCGTACTGGATCCAGGTATCGACATAAGCCCCGTTGTCATTACCGTCATTCTGCTGCCACGTTCCGTATAAACCGGTGCTGTATCCATTGATCGCACCTTTAGATTTATATCCCGAAAGCGAGGATGTCGTGGAACTCTTCTCATTTCCATAACCGGCCATAATCCCCAGTTGCAGACGGTCCTGACCGTCAGTCCATTGCGCAATGCTGCCACCCAGTTGCACAACATAACGGTTACTTTGCGTATTCAGCTGTGAACTGCTGTCCTTCCAGCGATTATGACCGCCGATATGACGCATCCACATACTTGTTGCTTTCTTCTCACCAGTAAACACATCGGTATAGTAAGTTTCCCCCTCACGATCGTGCATTCTGATGTTGAACAGCGTGTTGGCTGCCGCTATGTTCGCAATATAAGAGCCCGCTTCCGGACGATAGACCTTCTGTACAGGTTTATCCGGCGTGGGGTGTGGCTGTGGCTGCGGTTGTGGCTGCGGCTGCGGTTGTGGCTGCGGCTGCGGTTGTGGCTGCGGCTGCGGTTGTGGTTCTGGCGGCAATTCAGAACGCAGATACCAGTTACCGTCAGTACCACCCGCATTACCTTTATGCAGGAAATATTCCCACGCCCCTGCCACCGCACGGTTCTGCAGTCTGAAGTTACCGTCAGACTGCCCACCGACATGCACAATCTCAATGCCGTCAGCGGTCTGAGCCCCCTGGCCCCGGACATTATTCACCACCACGCCGGTATCACCGGAGGTGTTACCCGTGACAATCAGTTTGTCAGTGGTAGAAGTATCATCCCCCAGCACGGTATTGATAATTAACGTACCGCCACCGGTGTAATCGCCATTTACGGTCAGGGTATTTCCTGTCTTACCACCGGCCAGACGAATGACGCCGGTATTGGTCAGTGAGCCAACGGTAAAATTGCCCACCTCTGCCGTTTCATAACCTGAGAGAGCATTCAGTGATGCCAGTGTTCCCTGGTTATTAACCTGACCCGAAACGGTCCCCAGCCCACTCAGTGTGCCGCCATTAAGAACATGAATGTTTTTGGATCCTGACAACGTCGCGCCAGCGGCACGGGTGACTGAATCATCACCGACAATCAGAACGCCACTCTCAACCGTGGTATCACCGGTATAAGTCAGCTCATGATTAATGATCAGATTACCCGCCCCCTGTTTCACCAGAGCGCCGGAGCCAGTAATATCATTCTTCAGTAACCAGTTTCCACTGGCGGTAAGCCAGGTGACACCATCACTGTCAATCAGCCCGGTGCCCAGGTGTTTTTCATCTGAAGCCCGCAGAGCAGCATCTTTCTGCACACGGAATTCACCGCTGAAATTACTGTTATCCCCGGAAAGCGTCAGATCAGTGGTGTTCAGTATACCCACTGAACCTTCTCCGGAAAGCGATTTACTCAGGTTACTGCTGACTCCGCTACCGTCGGCGATATCAATCGCCAGGCGATCATTAAGGCTTTCAAAGCTGATGGAGCCCTGGCTTCCCAGCCCCTGTGCGCCGTTCATTTCAACCAGCGCCCCCTGGGTAAGGCTGGCATTACCGGTAAACCCGATATTGGTGCCATGTACCGTCAGATTGCTGCCCGTGACAGCCAGCGTTCCCTCACCGGACAGCACGTTGTTTTCAATGATGCCACCATTATCATCCCCCGGCTGACGCTGCGTGCCGCTGACCGTTAGTACACTACCGCTATCAAGCTGAATGTGCGCTCCCGTTTCTGTCTGCAGTGCACCGACAGTCTGGCTGTATCCGTTTGTTCTGAAGACGGCATTGCTGGCGACGTTCAGATTACCTGTTGCGCCAAGTACATTATCATTTGCCATCTGTAATGTGCCGCTGCGCACCAGCGTATCCCCGGTGTAGTTATTACCGCCGTTAGACAGTGTGACAACCTGCCCCGCAGCTTCGATGGCCAGATCCCCTGCCCCCGTTAACTGTGCGCCAAGATCTGTCTGCAGTCCCTGGGCATTCGCTCTCGGTGTCAGCACCAGCGCTTTATCACCGGTTCCCTGTAAATCCAGCGACTTCAGCCCATAGCCTATGTACAGTCCGTCACCTTTAATACCGTCGGAGCTTCCCAGCAGCTTATAGTCATAATTTCCCTGAGCTACAACTTCACCGCCCTGAGTGACATCAAACGTCTGACTGTGAGAAATAGCCTGCCCGTTTTCATCCACCAGTTGCAGTTGCCCGCCAGTACCGGTGACGGTACCCGCTGCATTCACCAGCGTGACCAGGGTCTGCGCATCATCCTGCTCCAGCAAATTCTTACGGGTATCAACAGCCGGAATATCATTAATCACTTCATCTGGCATGGTGACCTGAATTGTGCCTTTCCCCCGGATATCCAGCGTACCTGCAGCAGAGGTTTCAATACTGTTGCTGGCAATGGTATCGCCCGGCATAACGGAACCAAAAATCAGCGTTCCGCCATTGAACCCAAGACCGCCAATCTGCTGAACACCGGAGCCAACCGTTGTGATATTCCCGGTTTCAGACATCAGCATTGCATGGGTTAACCCGCTCGTATTCAGCCCTTCCAGAGCAAAGCTACTAGTACCCAGCTTCAGAGTTCCGGCAAATTGATCCCCGACGTTATGGCTGAATTCAAAAGCAGATGTGTCGGCATCAAGACGGGCAGACAGTGTTCCTTTGCCTGTTAACAGTGGATCAAAGGTAAAGTTGCCTGCAACTGCGGGAATAATGGCCAGTTCGCTGCCCGATTCAATATCGACGGAACCCGGACCGTTCCCCCCATCGGTCAGCACAAGAGCTTCCTTCAGAGTGACAAGTGAACTGTTCTTCAGCCCGACATGTTCGAAATTCTGTAGTTTTACAACAGAATCCAGCGTATGAATGGCGTTATCAAAAATCAGGGAATCAGAATCTCCCTGCCCGCCATCCAGCAGGTTCCAGGTTGCCCCTTCACCTTTAATGGTGAAGGTGTTCTTCCCGGTACCGGCAGTAACCTGATCAACATGAGTCTTACCATTGAGTGTTACATTATTATTGCCATTTCCTGCAGTCACTTCTCCTGTCAGTGTGCTGCCATCATCAAATAAAAATGTATTGTTACCCTCTTTCGCACTGACGGTTCCGGTAATACTGCCTTTATTGGTGAATGTGTTATCACCGCCGTTCAGAGCCACAACCCCCTGAATTTCAGCACCGCTGTCATTCAGTACGGTGGTATTCACGGCGTCATCAAACGCCATTGCAGTCCCGGTGGTGGACGCAGCTTTAATCTGACCTTTATTGGTAAAGGATTGTGCTTTTGAAGCATCCACTACGGCATGACTCAGAGAAGCAGAGATGAGATTACCGCTCTGAACCACTTCACTGGCTGCATTGTTAACCACCAGAGCGGAACCGCCATCGGCCTGTATAACATTGACACTTGCACCACTCTTCACGACAGCACCATCTTTAGTGTTGGCGAAAATACCCGTGCCGTCCGTACCCTTCAGGTTAATGACCAATCCAGCGGAGTCAGACATATCCAGGTTATTATCGGTTTCACTTCCGTCAGCTTTCTGGAACGCCAGTGCAATTCCACTGCCGTCTACATTAATAGTGCCGCTGTTGGTCTTGGCCAGGGAGGCAGAAGTACGTACACCAATGCCATCAGCCACATTAATTTCAGTCGTATTGGTTAACTGAATGCCTTCAATTTCTGCGCGGTTCTCAATCCCGTGACCGACCGCACCTGCAGCATTAACATTGATTTTCGCACCATCAATAACCAGCCCCACAGCCCCTGTATCCAGCAGGATGCCATGCGCATTTTTCTGACCTTCGATCGTACCCAAGCCACTCCCTGCCAGGTTCAGTGACGCGCCCGCCCCCAGCTTAATGGCAGCCTCACCATCCACAGCGACGATATCCCCTCCTGTGCTGGTAATCTGAGACTGTGCACCTTCAACAAATAATGCAACGCCATTGACCGCAATACGGCTTCCTGTATTTTCAAAGCGGCCGTTATCAACCCAGACGCCGATATTATCTGTACCGGTAGTGAAATCAATGTTGCCGTTGTTAATCAACAGTCCCTGATTACGCGTAATAAAGCCCTTGGCATTATTCAGCGGCGAAGAGATATCTGCCTCATTGGTAATAACCGAGCCAGTATTCGTTTGTGTAATACTGCCATCCAGAGCGTATTCATTTCCGTCAACTTCCGCGACAACAGCGCCATCCCCTACAAGGTTAACTGATGCCCCCTGTTTCAGCGTCGCTGTCGCACCACCAGTTACATATAATCCCTGAGCCTGAGCGCCCAGGATCTGGAAATCACTGCCAGCATCAGCCAGGACATTGCTCCCTTTCCCTGTGGCCCAGATACCACGGCTGCCTGTCCCGGAGGTTTTCATCAGCAGAGAGCCGGCCTGTTTTGCCCCATCTTCAATACGGAAAAGTACAGAACGTTCCCCACTGGCATCCAGCAGAGTTCCCGGTGCAATATTCGTCTTAATGGTTGCACCATCTCCGATAATACGAAAAGCAATCTGATCGGTAATACCAGAGCCGTCAGCAGCAAAGTTCGGTACTGCCGAACCATCAAGGTTAACAGTCACTTTATTGCTGGCCTCAACGCCAATCGCCCCCTGTCCCTGCAAAGATATAGTACCCGCGGTCATATTAACCGTTGTTGTTGTACCAGATGCTTTTATACCCGTTGTACGGTTAGCATTATCTCCTCCCTTGAGAACGAGATTTCCCGAGTTATTAATCGTTGTAACATCTTGTGTGGCATTAGCAATTAGTCCCACACCACCATCCTGAACTGTAATATTTCCGCTGTTGGTACCAACAGCCCCCTCCTCAACCCGGACGCCCACTGTATTCTTTCCAGTAAAGATGATATTACCGGTATTATTTAGAGTGGCCCCATTACGGGCGATATACCCGGTCACTTTATCCTGGGTGGAACTTAACTGAGCCCCCGCCGTTAATAGTGTGGTCTTGTCCTTCGGATTAATGAGTTTGCCGGAAATATCATAGCCATTGCCATCCGCAATACCGGCTATCGCACTGGCATTATCCATATTGATAATGGCATTACTTTCAATTGTGCCCTGCGCTCCCCCTTCAATTAAAGTCGCTGTAGCCCCCTCACCCGTCAGGTTGATGGTCATTCCTCCAGACGTTACTGTCGAGGCCACACCGCCATCCGATTTCCCCGTGGCAATAAGTGCATAAGAGTTCTTACCAGACGCCGTAAGTGCAGAAGAAGCATCTGCAGTTCCCTGGAATGTCGCACCACTGGCAATACGGAATAATGTTGAGTTTTCAGTGGACACATCCATAACACCGCTTCCGGTATTATGAATGGCAGAGTCCTTTCCATAGACATAAAAGCCTATCTGATCGCTGCTGCCAAATAGCACTGCACCATTGCCTGACAGGGTCAGACTGCCGCCATCTTTAGCAAAAACCCCCACAGCCCCCGTACCGGCAAGACTGATTTTTCCGGATACATTAACATTGCTTCCGGCACCTTCCACCCAGGCACCATAGTTACGGAAACCACTACTGATACCCTTGCCGCCAACATTTATCGTACCGTCAGAATTCAACTGTCCTGCATTGATTACCTGTAGCCCGGTGCTGTTCAGACCATTAACATTGATAATCCCGGAGTTTTTCATCCCGGAGCTATTATTTGCCAGCATGCCAACATTCAGTGCAGGTGCATCACTGTCATGACCGTCAATAGTGATAGTCCCTTTATTTACCACATCAACAGTCCCGGCATCCTTTGCCAGGATTCCGTAGTTCCCCTGAGCCCCCCTGCCCAAAAAAATAGTACCTTCATTAACGACTTTGTTTGCACCATTTTGTACTTCAATCGCAACAGAACCCACAGCCGAATGAGTCGCAGTTTTATCCTCCGCAATACCTACATTGATGCTCCCGAAGGCCGAGTTAATAAAAGAGCCTCCAGCTCCAACATTTACACCTCGTGTTTTGCCATTATTATCATTAGTTGATGCATCGGCAGTAATATTTATTGTGCCTTTATTTGTTGCCATGCCCCCATTACTAACAACAATTGCGGTGTTAATCCCCTCTGGAGCGAAAGCATTTTTAAATGGGCGAATATTAATAACACCATTATTAATGGCTGAAGAACCATTACTACCGGCAACCATCCCCTCTGCCTGGAGAGCATATTTATCATTATTATCCCAAACAAAAAGTGTACCATCGTTAACAATGGTACTGTCTTGATAGGCAATCATTTCAGTACCAATGGCATCAATGACCCCTTCATTAACACCGGTCCCACCATTAGTTGCAACGATCCCTCCTCCATTCCCATAGGCAGGAAGAACTCCAGTTAATTTACCCGTTTTACCTAATATTGCTCGTGCGTTATTGGTTGCATGGAGAACAGCAAGCAGCCCTACATTTTCTTTGTAAGGAGTTGAGTCTATACGTCCCCCAGCGGTCATATCCACATTGTAATTATGCTTGGTGACAATAAGGGCCTTATTAAATTCAGCATCATACTGCTTATAAGAAAGCGTTTTGTCCTCTAGTGACTTTATCAAATATTGATTATATTGCTTTAAATCATCAAGAGAGTTAATATGGTGTACTTTTCCCGCCCAATCAGTAATTGTTCCAGCATATTTCATTGAGTCAATGATTTTTTGAGTAACGCCGCCCCCCTGCATGGTTGCACCAGGCTGAAAATAAAAATCATTGACCGAGTTCCATACAACAGAGGAACCTTCTCCATCAGCTACAGCAAGCTGTGTATTTTTAAAAAAATTACCGATTGCTGGTGAACCCACATCCAAAATAGCTGTACCGCCATTATTGGCTGTTACAAAACGTGTCGCATTGAAAAAATCCGCAGTGCCACTAAAACCAGGAATGGTTTCATTTCCCCCAGTCCCCGCATCGCGTTGTGAGAAAGAGTCAGTATCAAACACTTGAAGTGTTTGAGAAGCGCCAGTAACCTCATCCTTCACTGTAATGGTTTTTGTTTTTTCTCCGGTATTGACGTAAATCAATCCGGATAAATTATCTCCAGTGGTGTAGCCATTTAAAATTGCCTGTTCTACAGTCATCCAGATAAGACCTGACCCACCAGACTGGACGACATTTGGACCAGTGATGTATTCGGTTTTACCACTTACTGTTGCAGCCCCAACACCCGAGTTATTCGTACCCGGACGCCAGTCTGGTGACAATATGACATCTGCCATTGCGTTATTGCAATTAATTGCAATAGCGCCCCCCAGAACCATTGCTGATAAAGCAATTCCTAAGCGAGTTGATTTACATTTTTTTCTACAACTCGTCAATTCTGAAACAACATCCCATTTTTGGGTTGTATGGTTCCAAATGACTTTATATACTTTATTCATAACACTAATACTCTTGAACGCACATTATAATTGAATATTTTCACTAATAAGGGAACACGGAATATTTATAAATTGATGTAAACGTTTTACCCCGAGTTTATCCATAGCTCTACGACGATGCGTCCACACAGTCTTACTGGATATACCCAAGGTGTTCGAGATCCATGCAATATCTTTTCCTTCCTTGGTATATATAAAGATACTTTTCTCCCTCGGGGATAATTGTCGTTCTAAAAAAGAAACTTTATGATTCGCGCGAATATTTTTTTTGCACCTCCAGCCATTGATAAATTTATCTATATAGAAACAAAATTGCTCTGCTGTTAATTTCCACGGTATGAAAGGTATGCCTTTATTACTAACTACACCATTATCCCCCCATGCCAGGCACGGAATATTGACAGGCTGGCTTTTTAGCCATTGGTGAATGAAATACAGTGAGCGTATACAGGTAGTAGAATCATTATCAGGGAATACAGGTAACAACAACGATTGCTCATCCCGAAAGCAAGATGTGCCAAAATCACGAATCAGAGAAGAATAGTCGTCCACAGCGATGACTTTCACGTACGAAAAACCCCGCCAACGCATACTCTTAATTGCTTGAATTATAAAAGTATTTTTTGTAGTCGTAATCAAAACCATGCAATCAATTTCCTGTTATCCCCTTTCCCAATTTCCTTTTGCTTTGCACACCGGGGGGAGACAAACCTTGAGGCACAGGTTTACAAAATGACCCATTTTGACAACATCAATTTAATTAACTACAAATAGCACAAAACGCAGGTAAAAAACCTGCGTATTTATTTTAATTCAGAATATAATTTTGATTGTTATTTAC
>SAMEA3387435__coassemble_1589_pt1 | contig 17588 bp, 7 predicted proteins | sample SAMEA3387435__metabat2_low_PE_008 | metagenome-assembled genome bin SAMEA3387435 (sample SAMEA3387435) | Felis catus | biome: Faeces | place: United Kingdom | collected 2012
ACAAAGGCGGTATGACCGTCACCGATCCGGACTCCATCGGTATTCAGATCGACGGCGACAAAGCGGTTGTCAATAACGACGGTGACAGTGCCATCAGTAACGGCGGCACCGGCACGCAGATTAACGGTGATGAAGCCACCGTAAACAATAACGGCAATACCACCGTAGACGGTCAGGGTTCGACCGGAACTGAAATCGCGGGTAATAACGCGGTGGTGAATCAGGACGGCGAGCTGGATGTGAGCGGCGGCGGTCACGGTATTGATATCACCGGCGACAGCGCGACGGTGGACAACAAAGGTGGAATGACTGTCACCGATCCTGACTCCATCGGTATTCAGATCGACGGCGACAAGGCGGTCGTGAACAACGACGGTGACAACGCCATCAGCAACGGCGGCGCCGGCACGCAGGTTAATGGCAACGAAGCCACCGTGAACAATAACGGCAACACCACCGTTGACGGTAAGGATTCCACGGGCACCGAGATAAACGGTGACAAAGCCATCGTCAACAACGACGGTGACAGCACGATCCTTGATGGCGGCACCGGAACCCGCATTACGGGTGATGATGCGACGGCCAACAACAGCGGCAATACCACCGTTGATGGTCAGGGTTCGACCGGAACTGAAATCGCGGGTAACAACGCGGTGGTGAACCAGGACGGCGAGCTGGATGTGAGCGGCGGCGGTCACGGTATTGATATCACCGGCGACAGTGCAACGGTGGATAACAAAGGCGGTATGACCGTCGCGGATGCGGATTCGATTGGCATTCAGATAGACGGCGACAAGGCGGTCGTGAACAACGACGGTGACAATGCCATCAGCAACGGCGGCACCGGCACGCAGGTTAACGGCGACGAAGCCACCGTGAACAATAACGGCAACACCACCGTTGACGGCAAGGATTCCACGGGCACCGAGATAAACGGTGACAAAGCCATCGTCAACAACGACGGTGACAGCACGATCCTTGATGGCGGCACCGGAACCCGCATTACGGGTGATGATGCGACGGCCAACAACAGCGGCAATACCACCGTTGATGGTCAGGGTTCGACCGGAACTGAAATCGCGGGTAACAACGCGGTGGTGAACCAGGACGGCGAGCTGGATGTGAGCGGCGGCGGTCACGGGATTGATATCACCGGCGACAGTGCAACGGTGGATAACAAAGGCGGTATGACCGTCGCGGATGCGGATTCGATTGGCATTCAGATCGACGGCGACAAGGCGGTCGTGAACAACGACGGTGACAATGCCATCAGCAACGGCGGCACCGGCACGCAGGTTAACGGCGACGAAGCCACCGTGAACAATAACGGCAGCACCACCGTTGACGGCAAGGATTCCACGGGTACCGAGATAAACGGTGACAAAGCCATCGTCAACAACGACGGTGACAGCACGATCCTTGATGGCGGCACCGGAACCCGCATTACGGGTGATGATGCGACGGCCAACAACAGTGGCAATACCACCGTAGACGGTCAGGGTTCGACCGGAACTGAAATCGCGGGTAATAACGCGGTGGTGAATCAGGACGGCGAGCTGGATGTGAGCGGCGGCGGTCACGGGATTGATATCACCGGCGACAGCGCGACGGTGGACAACAAAGGCGGCATGACTGTCACCGATCCGGATTCCATCGGTATTCAGATCGACGGCGACAAGGCGGTCGTGAACAACGACGGTGACAGTGCCATCAGCAACGGCGGCACCGGCACGCAGGTTAACGGCGACGAAGCCACCGTAAACAATAACGGTAAAACCACCGTTGATGGTCAGGGCTCGACCGGAACTGAAATCGCGGGTAATAACGCGGTGGTGAACCAGGACGGCGAGCTGGATGTCAGCGGCGGTGGTCACGGGGTTGATATCACCGGCGACAGCGCAACGGTGGATAACAAAGGCGGTATGACCGTTACCGATCCGGATTCCATCGGTATTCAGATCGACGGCGACAAGGCGGTCGTGAACAACGACGGTGACAGTGCCATCAGCAACGGCGGCACCGGCACGCAGGTTAACGGTGATGAAGCCACCGTGAACAATAACGGTAAAACCACCGTTGATGGTCAGGGCTCGATCGGTACCGAAATCGCGGGTAATAACGCGGTGGTGAATCAGGACGGTACACTGGATGTCAGCGGCGGCGGTCACGGGATTGATATCACCGGCGACAGCGCGACGGTGGACAACAAAGGCGGCATGACTGTCACCGATCCGGATTCCATCGGTATTCAGATCGACGGCGACAAGGCGGTTGTCAATAACGACGGTGACAGTGCCATCAGTAACGGCGGCACCGGCACGCAGATTAACGGTGATGAAGCCACCGTAAACAATAACGGCAGCACCACCGTTGACGGAAAAGATTCCACAGGCACTGAGATTAACGGTGACAAAGCCATCGTCAACAACGACGGTGACAGCACGATCCTTGATGGCGGCACCGGAACCCGCATTACGGGTGATGATGCGACGGCCAACAACAGTGGCAATACCACCGTTGACGGACAGGGTTCGACCGGAACTGAAATCGCGGGTAACAACGCGGTGGTGAACCAGGACGGCGAGCTGGATGTGAGCGGCGGCGGTCACGGCATTGATATCACTGGTGATAGCGCCACTGTAATCAACAAAGGCAATATAACTGTCACGGATAAAGATTCGGTTGGTGTACTGATTAATGGTGATCGAGCGACCTTTGCCAATACGGGTCATATTGACGTCAATAATTCAGCTACTGGGTTTAGCATCGCAACCAGTGAGGGAGTTATCTCATTAACTGGCAGTATGGATGTAGGTGACATCTCAACAGGAATGGTGCTCAGCGGAGATGGCAACAGCGTGACGCTGGCAGTAGAAGATCTTAATGTTACTGGGCAGAAAGCGATGGGTGTCGACATTTCTGGTGATAGTAACGACATTGATATCGCTGGCAATATCTTGGTTGATAAAGATCAAACTGCAGATAATGCGGCAGACTATTTCTTCGAGTCATCTGTCGGGGTGAATGTCACGGGTAACAATAATACAGTATCTCTAAATGGCGAATTAACAGTTGTCTCTGACAGCGAATTAACCTCAAGATCTCATGGCAAGCGTGATGGGAGTCAAGAAAATATCTCCGGGCTGATTGTGTCTGGTGATAATAATACAATAAGCCTAAATGGCGGTATACAGTTTATCGGTGAGCAAAAAATACTGGCGGATGGTTCAGATATTGCATCTCTGCGTAAAGGATTTAGTGATACCTCCATAATCAGCGTTGATGGGAACTCATCAGTATATTTGAATGGGACTTCGACAATAGGTGGCGACCTTCCTTTAGGCTATACAAGCATTATTCAGTTAAAAAATAAAGCTATCCTGGAAATTGGTCGTGATGCTTTGTTGGGTGTAAAGGATATTAAATCGTTTAATAACTATTACGAGCCAGTACCGAAGATTATAAAGGCTACTACAGGTTCTAAGGTCATCAATAATGGCAATATAGATATCCAAAATATCGGTTTTATTTCAGTGTCAGGTGAAGATACGTCGGGCACTAATAATGGCAACATTACGCTATCACAGTACGATTACGGCAACATGATGTCAGGTACTAATGCTCTGTTAAGTACCGATGGAGGCAGTGTTGTTAACAACGGCACCATCATCGGGAAGGTCATGGAGCAAAGTAGCGTTATTAATCGATTTGAGACGACCGACGTTACTTATGATGAGTTGTTTAATAATAGCGTTACGGGCATAACCGGAATGCTTTCTAAAACCGGTGCTATGGGCATTAATAATGTAAACGGCATTATTGATATGTATGGACGCGGTAGCGTGGGTATGTTGGCGGTTACTCAAGCGATTATAGAAAATGCTGGCACCATCAAACTGGACTCTCTATGGGTTGATGCTAACGATACCACTGCGTTACCCGATAATATCGCTATCAGTAATGCCCGTTATTATGGTGCAGGGATGGCGGTAGGTTCAGATAGCTATGGTAGCCCGGATGCAAATGTCACAGCTATTAACCAATTAGGTGGTGTGATTAGTGTCTATAATGCTGGGGTCGGTATGGCCGCTTACGGCGGTAGTAATATGGTTATTAACCAAGGTACGATTAACCTGGAGAAAAATGAAAACTATAGCAGTAGTCTGAGTGCAAATACGCTAGTTGGTATGGCGGTTTATCAACACGGCACTGCTATTAACGATAAAACTGGCGTGATTAATATTAATGTCGATACCGGCCAGGCGTTTTATAACGACGGTACAGGGACAATCCTGAATTATGGTGAGATAAACCTTCTCGGTTCTCCAATGGACAGTGCAGATCCCCATATGGGGGCTACCCCAGATAATCTGGATCTGCTGTCAGCACTAACAGGCAGCGGCGAAACGGATATGCGAACTGCTTCAAGTGGTGGGTTTGTGACGACCAAAGCGCTGGCAAACTACGGCAATGAAACGCTAAATAGTAATGTGACCGCCAAAGCGTGGCTTTATAACCAGGATAAGGCCAATCTGACAATTAACGGAGAGCTATCCGTTGGGCAAGGGCTGGAAAATAGCGGATTACTGGATTCTGACACCATTAGTGCAGCAGCGAATGTCTATAACCGTGCATCGGGTAGCATTATTACCGACCTGTTAATGTTAACGAGTGGTAACTCGTTTTTTAACGAGGGTAATTTCAGCGGATCTATAGTTGGCAACAGCTATAGGCAAAATGTGGTTAATACCGGAAGTATGACAGTCACGGCTGATGGTACATCGCTCATCGGCGGCAGCTTTGTGCTTTATAACGAAGCGGGGGCAATACTCAGCAACAGCAACAGCGCCGTTTCGGGTGGAGAAAATGCCATTGTTAACATAACCCGCACCAGCGATTCACTCGCGCAAGTTAACCGCGGCACTATTACCGCGACCAACGGCTACAGTGCGATTAAAACGGCAAGTACGGGTTCTAACAGCAACGGAAAATGGATCTGGAATACCGATACGGGTGTAATTAGCGGCGTGAATCCTAATGCACCGTTAATTGATCTTGGTCGCGGCTATAACTTTGCCAACGCAGGCACTATTAATGTGCAGGGTGATGGTGCAGTCGCTATCAGCGGGGGAACCACCAGCTATACGGTTCAACTGGTGAACAGTGGGACCATCAATGTCGGTACGGCGCAGGGTAAAGCGGACGGCACTAACGGTACTGGTTTAATTGGTATCAAGGGGAATGGCCGTGAGACGACAATTAATAACGCACAAAGCGGTGTAATTAACGTTTACGCAGATAACTCCTGGGCTTTCGGAGGACAGACTAAAACGATCATCAATAATGGTGAAATCAACCTGCTGTGTGATATGGGATGTGATATTTATGCACCGGGCACCACCGGTACACTGAACGATCATAACAGTACTACTGATATTATTGTTCCTGCCGCAACGAGCACACCTACGCAGGGGTCAGTACCCACAGTACCTGCGGACTCCAGTGCACAGCAAAAACTGACTAACTACACTATTGGTACCAATAGCGATGGCACCTCTGGTATGTTGAAAGCCAATAACCTTGTCATCAGCGACAACGTCAAGGTAAATACCGGATTCAGTGCAGGTACTGCCGACACGACTGTTGTGATTAATGATGTTTTCAAAGGTGAAAATATTTCCGGGGCTGAGAATATTTCTTCTTCCACGGTAATGTGGAATGCTCAGGGCAGCACTGATGCAAGCGGCAACGTAGACGTCACGATGACCAAAAACGCCTATACGGATGTTGTGACGGATTCTTCAGTTAATAATGTCGCTCAGGTACTGGATACGGGTTACACCAATAACGACCTGTACACTAGTCTGAACGTAGGAACGACTGCTGAACTGAACAGTGCGCTGAAACAAATTAGCGGCAGCCAGGCAACCACGGTATTCAATGAAGCACGAGTGTTAAGTAACCGTTTCAGCATGCTGTCAGATGCTGCACCGGAAGTTGCAAACGGTCTGGCCTTCAACGTGGTAGCGAAAGGCGACCCGCGTGCTGAACTGGGAAATAATACACAGTACGACATGATGGCGCTGCGTAAATCCATGACACTGACTGAATATCAGAATCTGAGTCTGGAATACGGTATTGCGCGTCTGGATGGTAATGGTTCAGATACCGCAGGCGATAATGGTGTGACTGGCGGTTACAGCCAGTTCTTCGGTCTGAAACACCAGATGGCGTTTGACAACGGTATGAGCTGGAATAACGCCCTGCGTTATGATGTGCATAATCTCGATAGCAGTCGCTCGATAGCTTACGGCGACGTCAATAAAACCGCTGATGCTAATGTGAAACAGCAGTATCTGGAATTCCGTAGTGAAGGGGCAAAAACCTTTGAACTGCGTGAAGGTCTGAATGTGACACCTTATGCGGGTGTGAAACTGCGTCACACACTGGAAGGTGGCTATCAGGAACGCAATGCGGGTGACTTTAACCTGAGCATGAACAGCGGCAGCGAAACGGCGGTGGACAGCATCGTTGGGCTGAAACTGGACTATGCAGGGAAAGAAGGCTGGAGTGCGAACGCCACGCTGGAAGGTGGGCCGAATCTGAGCTATGTGAAAAGTCAGCGAACTGCGAGCATTTCGGGCGCGGGAAGCCAGCGTTTCAACATTGATGATGGTCAGAATGGTGGTGGTTTCAACAGCCTGGCGACAATGGGTGTGAAATACAGCAGCCAGGAAAGTGCGTTGCAGGTAGATGCATTCCACTGGAAAGAAGACGGCATCAGCGATAAAGGTGTGATGCTAAACTTCAAGAAAACATTCTAATTTTTAGCATGTAATACATAAACCGCAACGCTGATACAGGTTGCGGTTTTTTATTGCCGGATGCGGTGCTTGACGTGTCTTAACCTGCCTGGGGTTTCGTGTCTTTCAGGACAACAGTACAACTCATCCCGCAATCTTGTTTACACCCTCGCATTATTTATCTCTATTCATTTCTATACTGATTTTTCTTAATCCGTTGTATTACAGGGCAGGGTGCGATGAGCAGCAACACATTTACTCTCGGTACAAAATCCGTTAACCGTCTTGGTTATGGCGCGATGCAACTGGCTGGTCCTGGGGTTTTTGGCCCCCCAAGAGATCGCCACGTCGCTATAACCGTGCTGCGTGAGGCGCTGGCATTGGGCGTCAATCATATTGATACCAGCGACTTTTATGGTCCGCACGTCACCAATCAGATTATCCGCGAAGCGCTTTATCCGTACTCTGACGACCTGACAATTGTCACTAAAATTGGTGCGCGGCGTGGAGAGGACGCATCCTGGTTACCCGCATTTTCTCCGGCAGAGCTGCAAAAAGCGGTACACGATAATCTACGTAATCTCGGCCTGGACGTACTGGATGTGGTTAACCTGCGCGTTATGATGGGGGATGGTCATGGCCCAGCGGAAGGATCGATTGAGGCCAGCCTGACAGTGCTGGCGGAGATGCAACAACAAGGCCTGGTAAAACATATTGGCCTGAGTAACGTCACACCGACGCAGGTTGCAGAGGCGCGAAAGATTGCCGAAATCGTCTGCGTGCAGAACGAATACAACATTGCCCACCGTGCTGATGACGCAATGATTGATGCTTTGGCTCGTGATGGCATTGCCTACGTGCCATTCTTTCCGCTCGGGGGCTTTACGCCGCTGCAATCCTCCACGCTTTCCGATGTTGCTACAAGCCTTAATGCGACACCAATGCAGGTGGCGCTGGCGTGGCTGTTACAACGTTCACCGAATATTTTGTTGATTCCTGGAACATCTTCTGTTGCGCATTTACGGGAGAATATGGCTGCTGAAAAATTTCATCTTTCTGAGAAAGTGTTGTCTACGTTGGATGGTATTTCGCGAGAATAACGAATATACAAAAGGGAAAGATGCATTTCCCTTTTGTTTCTTTTTTAATGGCATGGAGTGCATATGTTTAAGGCCAGGATTTGCGGCTGGATAATCAGGGAAAAGGCGATGGATTCATTGATTCGTACAGTGATAGATGGTATCTCACTGATATCCAGACGGTAATCAAACAGATGTGTAGGGCATTCATCCACCACATCTTGATATATTCCGAATTTACGTTGATGCTGCGCGTTGTGATATCTCCGCCGTCGGAATTGATGCACCATAGAGTAAACTGAATATCACGGAATGATAAATGACGCTCTACCAGATAAAACCGCTCTTTCAGTCGCTGTTAAGGCCGACGATGTTTTGGCTTTATAAGCACCATGTTACAGCGAATCACATCACTCTTGCTGCACTGGCGCTTTCTCTTCTTACCGGATTGCTGTTGGTGTTGGTGGCACAACCCATCCTCTTTTTGCTATTGCCCATCGTGCTTTTTATCCGTATGACGCTCAATGCGCTGGATGGCATGTTGGCGCGTGAGTGCAATCAGAAAACACGTCTGGGGGCGATTTTGAATGAAACTGGCGATGTTATTTCCGATATTGCGCTCTATTTACCGTTTTTATTTTTACCGGAAAGTAACGCATCACTCGTAATACTCATGTTATTTTGCACCATATTGACCGAGTTTTGCGGTTTACTCGCGCAGACGATTAACGGTATTCGTAGTTATGTCGGTCCATTTGGCAAAAGCGATCGCGCGTTAATATTTGGTCTGTGGGGGCTGGCCATTGCCATTTATCCACAATGGATGCAATGGAATAATCTTTATGGAGCATTGCTTCAATTCTGCTTCTCTGGACTGCGATTAATCGTTGTCGAAGTGTGCTCCTGATGAGCGCTGAAAGATAATGCTGGAAAAATCTCTGGCAATACTCTTCGCGTTGTTAATTTTAGCAACGCTGATAAACCGTTTTCTGGTATGGCGGTTACCGGAGAGAAAAGGCGATGAAGTAACATTACGTATTCGTACCTGGTGGGGCATCGTCATTTGTTTTTCACTGGTGATTTCAGGTCCACGCTGGATGACGTTGACGTTTTTTGCGCTGATAAGTTTTCTGGCATTGAAAGAATATTGTACGCTTATATCCGTACATTTTCCGCGTTGGTTATATTGGGTTATTCCTCTTAACTATTTGCTTATCGGTTTTAATTGCTTTGAGCTGTTTCTGTTATTTATACCTTTGGCTGGGTTTCTGATATTAGCCACCTGGCGAGTTTTTGTAGGTGACCCCTCTGGTTTTCTGCATACCGTGAGTGCCATTTTTTGTGGCTGGATAATGACCGTTTTCACCTTGAGTCATGCCGCCTGGTTATTAATGTTGCCAACCATAAATATCCAGGGCGGGGCGTTACTGGTGTTATTTCTTTTGGCGTTAACCGAGTCAAACGATATTGCACAGTATTTATGGGGAAAATCCTGCGGCAGAAGAAAAGTGGTCCCCAAAGTCAGCCCGGGAAAAACGCTGGAAGGTCTGGTGGGAGGAGTAATCACCACCATGATTGCGTCACTGATTATTGGACCGTTACTGACACCGCTAAATACATTACAGGTATTATTAGCGGGTTTGTTAATTGGTATTAGTGGTTTTTGCGGCGATGTAGTGATGTCAGCCACCAAACGAGATGTTGGTGTTAAAGATAGCGGAAAACTATTACCAGGACATGGCGGACTCCTTGACAGGATTGACTCATTAATTTTCACCGCTCCGGTATTTTTTTATTTTATTCGCTACTGCTGTTACTGAAGGAAAACAGAGAAAATGGAAAATTCACGCATCCCTGGGGAGCATTTTTTTACCACCAGTGATAATACAGCGTTGTTTTATCGGCACTGGCCCACTTTACTGCCAGGGGCGAAAAAGGTCATCGTCTTATTTCATCGCGGTCATGAACATTCTGGTCGTCTACAACATATCGTTGATGAACTGGCGATGCCAGATACTGCTTTTTATGCATGGGATGCCCGAGGGCATGGACAAACTTCGGGGCCGCGTGGTTATAGTCCGTCTCTTGCGCGTTCAGTGCAGGATGTTGATGAATTTGTCCGTTTTGCTGCCAGCGACAGCCAGGTCGGACTGGAAGAGGTGGTTGTGATCGCGCAAAGCGTCGGCGCAGTGATGGTTGCCACATGGGTTCATGATTATGCGCCTGCTATTCGCGGACTAGTGCTGGCATCTCCGGCCTTTAAGGTTAAATTGTATGTGCCGCTGGCACGTCCTGGGCTGGCGTTATGGCATCGTCTGCGTGGTCTGTTTTTTATTAATTCCTATGTGAAAGGGCGTTATCTGACCCACGATCGACAACGGGTGGCGAGTTTCAATAATGATCCGCTGATCACACGGGCGATTGCCGTCAATATCTTGCTCGATCTCTATAAAACGTCTGAACGTATTGTTAGCGATGCGGCGGCGATTACGCTCCCCACGCAACTTCTGATATCAGGCGATGACTATGTGGTGCATCGCCAACCGCAGATTGATTTTTATCAGCGTTTACGTAGTCCTCTGAAAGAGCTGCATCTGCTGCCAGGCTTTTATCACGACACGTTGGGTGAAGAGAACAGGGCGCAGGCATTTGAAAAAATGCAAAGCTTTATCAGCCGTTTATATGCTAACAAGTCGCAAAAATTTGATTATCAGCATGAAGACCGCACAGGACCATCAGCGGATCGATGGCGGCTCCTTTCTGGTGGACCCGTGCCGTTATCGCCGGTTGATTTGGCGTATCGCTTTATGCGAAAGGCGATGAAACTGTTCGGGGCGCACTCTGCGGGCCTGCATCTCGGAATGAGTACCGGCTTTGATTCAGGCAGTTCGCTGGATTATGTCTATCAAAATCAACCGCAAGGCAGTAACGCATTCGGGCGCTTTATCGACAAAATCTACCTGAACAGTGTTGGCTGGCGCGGTATTCGCCAGCGCAAAACCCATTTACAAATGCTGATTAAACAAGCCGTTGCCCATCTCCACGCCAAAGGTTTAGCCGTCCGCGTGGTTGACATTGCCGCAGGGCATGGGCGCTATGTACTGGATGCGCTGGCAAACGAGCCCGCCATAAGCGAAATTTTGTTACGTGATTACAGTGAGGTAAATGTTGCACAAGGGCAAGAGATGATTGCCCAACGGGGAATGTCTGGGCGGGTGCGTTTTGAACAGGGCGATGCGTTTAACCCGGAGGAACTCAGCGCGTTAACTCCGCGGCCTACGCTGGCGATTGTCTCTGGCCTGTATGAGCTTTTCCCCGAAAATGAGCAGGTAAAAAACTCACTCGCAGGTCTTGCCAATGCCATCGATCCGGGTGGCATTCTCATCTACACCGGGCAGCCGTGGCACCCACAACTGGAGCTGATTGCCGGGGTGTTAACCAGTCATAAAGATGGTAAACCGTGGGTAATGCGCGTGCGTTCGCAAGGGGAGATGGATTCGCTCGTGCATGATGCCGGATTCGATAAATGCACACAACGGATTGATGTGTGGGGCATTTTTACGGTTTCGATGGCGGTGCGTCGTGATAACTGAACGCCGGAACGTATTGCTACAAGGAGCTGGCTGGTTATTGTTGCTGGCCCCGTTTTTCTTCTTTACATATGGATTTCTTAATCAGTTCACCGCGACTCAGGATCTTAACAACCATGATATCCCCAGTCAGGTATTCGGTTGGGAAACGGCGATCCCTTTTCTTCCCTGGACTATTGTTCCTTACTGGAGTCTGGATCTTTTATATGGATTTTCGCTGTTCATTTGTAGCTCGACATTCGAACAGCGCCGACTGGTTCACCGGCTTATTCTGGCAACGGTAATGGCCTGCTGCGGTTTTTTTCTCTATCCGCTGAAGTTTAGTTTTATCCGTCCTGAAGTGAGTGGGGTGACAGGATGGCTATTTTCGCAACTTGAACTGTTTGATCTGCCTTATAACCAGTCTCCTTCGCTGCATATTATTCTCTGCTGGCTACTTTGGCGTCACTTTCGTCAGCATCTGGCTGTGAGGTGGCGTAAAGTCTGCGGCGGATGGTTTTTACTCATCGCCATTTCGACGCTGACGACCTGGCAGCATCATTTTATTGATGTCATCACGGGGCTGGCGGTAGGTATGTTAATTGACTGGATGGTGCCCGTCGACCGTCGTTGGAATTATCAGAAACCTGATCAACGTCGAATCAAAATAGCACTGCCATATGTCGCAGGCGCGTGCTCGTGCATTGTGTTGATGGAGCTAATGATAATGCTTCAGTTATGGTGGTCAGTCTGGTTATGTTGGCCAGTATTATCGCTATTCATCATTGGCCGTGGGTACGGTGGGCTTGGCGCGATAACAACAGGGAAAGATAGTCAGGGGAAACTCCCGCCCGCCGTTTACTGGCTGACATTGCCCTGGCGTATCGGGATGTGGCTGTCTATGCGTTGGTTTTGTCTTCGCCTGGAGCCGGTGAGCAAAATTACTGCTGGTGTTTATTTAGGGGCGTTTCCACGACATATTCCGGCACAGAATGCGGTTCTGGACGTCACCTTTGAATTCCCTCGCGGACGAGCGACAAAAGATCGACTCTATTTTTGTGTACCGATGTTGGATCTGGTGGTTCCGGAAGAGGGGGAGCTCCGACAGGCCGTGGCGATGCTGGAAACATTACGCGAAGAGCAAGGCAGCGTTCTGGTCCATTGCGCGTTGGGATTATCGCGCAGTGCGCTGGTGGTGGCGGCATGGCTGTTATGTTACGGACATTGTAAAACCGTTGATGAAGTGATTAGTTATATTCGAGCCAGACGCTCGCGGATTGTGCTTAAGGAAGAGCACAAAGCGATGCTGAAATTATGGGAAAACAGGTAAGCGGATTGAGATGTGGACTGAATATCTACAGTCCACATCAAGATCGTGTCCGGTTATTCAGCAACAATACTGTCGATGGCTGCTTTCGCGTCAGACTGTGCTTTCGCTGCCATTTCCGGGCCGTACGCGATCCCTTCGGCGAAGACAAATTTCACATCGGTAATGCCGATAAAGCCCAGGAATGTGGACAGATATGGCGTTACCAGATCCGTTGGGCCATCTTTATGGATCCCACCGCGGCTGGTGATAACGATGGCTTTTTTACCGGTGACCAGGCCTTCCGGACCCTTCTCGGTATAGCGGAAAGTAACGCCTGCGCGTGCAACCAGGTCAAAATAGTTTTTCAACTGAGTCGAGATGTTGAAGTTATACATCGGTGCCGCAATAACGATAACGTCGTGGGCTTTCAGCTCGGCAATCAGCTCATCGGAAAGCGCCAGAGCTTCCTGCTGACGCGGAGTCAGCGGCGCATCGCTCGGACGCAGTGCACCAACCAGTTCGCCATCCAGGACCGGAATCGGATTTGTAGCCAGGTCACGCACGGTGATTTCATCAGCGGAGTGCTTTTCGCGCCATTGTTCAACAAAATAATCGGACAACTGATTAGACTGAGAGTACCCTGCCAGGATGCTGGATTTAAGAACTAATACCTTGCTCATGGTGTTTCCTTATAGATATTTGAATGGGCAATGCCCCGTTGCTTGTTGACACTTTATTCACAATCTTGCCACAGAGATAGCGCAATAAATCGAAGCCTATGTTCGAATTTATTGAACAACGCATAGAAAGCCGCGATGTGGTACTCTATATCTATCATTTAAAAGAAAATTAATCAGGCAGACTACTGCCCACTAACGTTATGACAGAACAACAAAAATTGACCTTTACTGCCTTGCAGCAGCGGCTGGATTCGCTGATGCTGCGTGACAGACTGCGTTTTTCTCGCCGTCTGCACGGCGTGAAGAAGGTTAAAAATCCTGATGCACAACAGGCCATTTTCCAGGAGATGGCGAAAGAGATTGACCATGCGGCAGGGAAAGTCCTGCTGCGTGAAGCGGCACGACCGGAGATTACTTACCCGGACAATTTGCCGGTTAGTCAGAAAAAGCAGGACATTCTCGAAGCGATTCGTGACCACCAGGTGGTGATCGTCGCCGGGGAAACGGGTTCCGGTAAAACGACTCAGCTACCGAAAATCTGTATGGAGCTGGGTCGCGGGATTAAAGGGCTGATCGGCCATACCCAGCCGCGTCGGCTGGCGGCGCGAACGGTGGCGAACCGTATTGCGGAAGAGCTAAAAACGGAGCCGGGCGGTTGCATCGGTTACAAAGTGCGTTTCAGCGATCACGTCAGTGATAACACGATGGTCAAGCTGATGACCGACGGTATCCTGCTGGCAGAGATCCAGCAAGACCGCCTGCTGATGCAGTACGACACCATCATTATTGACGAAGCGCACGAACGCAGCCTGAATATCGATTTTCTCCTCGGCTATTTGAAAGAGTTGCTGCCGCGGCGTCCTGACCTAAAAATTATTATCACCTCCGCGACTATCGACCCGGAACGCTTTTCGCGCCACTTTAATAATGCGCCGATTATCGAAGTCTCCGGTCGGACCTATCCGGTGGAAGTGCGCTATCGCCCGATTGTTGAAGAAGCCGATGACACCGAGCGCGACCAGTTGCAGGCGATTTTTGACGCCGTAGATGAACTGAGCCAGGAAAGCCCTGGCGACATTCTGATCTTTATGAGCGGCGAGCGAGAAATTCGCGATACCGCCGATGCGCTGAACAAGCTGAACTTACGCCATACCGAAATCTTGCCGCTTTATGCACGGCTTTCCAACAGCGAACAGAACCGCGTGTTCCAGTCGCACAGCGGGCGACGCATTGTACTGGCGACCAACGTCGCGGAAACCTCGCTGACCGTACCGGGTATTAAATACGTTATCGACCCAGGTACGGCGCGTATCAGCCGCTACAGCTATCGCACCAAAGTGCAGCGTTTGCCGATTGAGCCAATTTCGCAGGCTTCAGCTAATCAGCGTAAAGGCCGCTGCGGTCGTGTGTCAGAAGGGATCTGTATTCGTCTCTATTCCGAAGACGATTTCCTCTCGCGCCCGGAGTTTACCGACCCAGAAATTCTGCGTACTAACCTGGCCTCGGTTATTTTGCAGATGACCGCACTGGGCTTGGGCGATATCGCCGCATTCCCGTTTGTCGAAGCACCGGATAAACGCAATATCCAGGATGGCGTGCGTCTGCTCGAAGAACTGGGTGCGATCACCACGGATGAACAGGCCAGCGCCTATAAACTGACGCCGCTCGGTCGCCAGCTCTCGCAGTTGCCTGTCGACCCACGTCTGGCGCGTATGGTGCTGGAAGCGCAAAAACATGGCTGCGTGCGTGAGGCGATGATTATCACGTCCGCGCTCTCCATTCAGGACCCGCGTGAGCGTCCGATGGATAAACAGCAGGCATCTGACGAAAAACATCGTCGCTTCCACGACAAAGAGTCTGACTTCCTGGCATTTGTGAATCTGTGGAATTATCTTGGCGAGCAGCAAAAGGCGCTTTCTTCAAACGCCTTCCGTCGCCTGTGTCGTACTGATTATCTCAACTATCTGCGCGTGCGCGAATGGCAGGATATCTACACCCAGTTGCGCCAGGTGGTGAAAGAACTTGGCATTCCGGTTAACAGCGAACCGGCGGATTATCGCGAAATTCACATTGCGTTGCTGACCGGTTTGCTTTCGCATATCGGCATGAAAGATGCCGATAAACAAGAATATACCGGCGCACGTAACGCGCGTTTCTCCATCTTCCCCGGTTCTGGTTTATTCAAAAAGCCGCCGAAATGGGTAATGGTGGCGGAACTGGTAGAAACCAGCCGCCTGTGGGGACGCATTGCTGCGCGGATCGACCCGGAATGGGTGGAGCCAGTTGCTCAGCATTTGATTAAACGCACCTACAGCGAACCGCACTGGGAACGGGCGCAGGGCGCGGTGATGGCAACGGAAAAAGTCACTGTTTATGGTTTGCCGATTGTTGCTGCGCGTAAGGTCAACTACAGCCAGATCGATCCGGCGTTATGTCGTGAACTCTTTATTCGCCACGCGCTGGTGGAAGGTGACTGGCAGACGCGTCACGCATTCTTCCGTGAAAACCTGAAACTACGGGCCGAAGTGGAAGAACTGGAACACAAAACTCGTCGCCGCGATATTCTGGTGGATGACGAAACGCTGTTTGAGTTCTACGACCAGCGCATCAGCCACGATGTGATTTCCGCACGTCACTTCGACAGCTGGTGGAAAAAAGTCAGCCGCGAAACGCCTGATTTGCTCAACTTTGAAAAGAGCATGTTGATCAAAGAAGGGGCGGAAAAAATCAGCAAGCTGGATTACCCGAACTTCTGGCATCAGGGCAATCTCAAGCTGCGTTTGAGCTATCAGTTTGAGCCCGGCGCGGATGCTGACGGTGTGACCGTGCATATCCCGCTGCCGTTACTTAACCAGGTTGAGGAGAGTGGGTTTGAGTGGCAGATCCCCGGTCTGCGTCGTGAGCTGATCATCGCCCTGATTAAATCGCTGCCGAAGCCGGTACGCCGTAATTTTGTGCCCGCGCCAAACTACGCCGAAGCGTTTTTAGGCCGCGTCACACCGCTGGAATTGCCGTTGCTCGACAGCCTTGAACGAGAGTTACGGCGGATGACTGGCGTCACCGTTGACCGCGAAGACTGGCACTGGGATCAGGTGCCCGATCACCTGAAAATCACTTTCCGCGTGGTGGATGACAAAAACAAGAAGCTAAAAGAAGGGCGCTCATTACAGGATCTGAAAGACGCCCTGAAAGGCAAAGTGCAGGAAACGCTGTCTGCCGTGGCGGATGACGGTATCGAGCAGAGCGGTTTACATATCTGGAGTTTTGGTCAACTGCCGGAAAGCTACGAGCAGAAGCGCGGCAACTACAAAGTGAAGGCTTGGCCGGCGCTGGTGGATGAGCGTGACAGCGTAGCGATCAAACTGTTTGATAACCCGCTGGAACAGAAGCAGGCAATGTGGAACGGTCTTCGCCGTTTACTGCTGCTAAATATTCCCTCGCCAATCAAATATTTGCATGAGAAGTTGCCAAACAAAGCCAAGCTGGGGCTGTACTTTAACCCGTATGGCAAAGTGCTGGAGCTGATCGACGACTGTATCTCCTGCGGTGTGGATCAACTGATCGACGCCAATGGTGGCCCGGTCTGGACGGAAGAAGGCTTTGCTGCGCTGCATGAAAAAGTCCGCGCTGAACTGAACGACACAGTGGTGGATATTGCGAAGCAGGTCGAGCAAATCCTCACTGCGGTGTTCAATATCAACAAACGTCTGAAAGGGCGGGTGGATATGACCATGGCGCTGGGGCTTTCTGACATTAAAGCGCAGATGGGCGGGCTGGTGTATCGCGGTTTTGTCACTGGTAACGGTTTTAAACGGTTGGGCGACACGTTACGGTATTTGCAGGCGATTGAAAAACGACTGGAAAAACTGGCGATTGATCCGCATCGTGACCGTGCTCAGATGCTGAAAGTCGAAAACGTCCAGCAGGCATGGCAGCAATGGATCAACAAACTGCCGCCTGCACGTCGTGAGGATGAAGACGTGAAAGAGGTCCGCTGGATGATAGAAGAGCTGCGCGTTAGTTACTTCGCTCAACAACTTGGCACGCCTTATCCGATTTCGGATAAGCGTATTTTGCAGGCGATGGAGCAGATTAGCGGTTAACACTGCTATTTGCCTGATAAATCTAAAACCCGGTAAGCATTTAGC
>SAMEA3387435__coassemble_1554_pt1 | contig 15804 bp, 10 predicted proteins | sample SAMEA3387435__metabat2_low_PE_008 | metagenome-assembled genome bin SAMEA3387435 (sample SAMEA3387435) | Felis catus | biome: Faeces | place: United Kingdom | collected 2012
GCAGCCGCAGTATCAGCAGCCGCAACAGCCGGTTGTACCACAGCCGCAGGATACCCTGCTTCATCCGCTGTTGATGCGTAATGGCGACAGCCGTCCGTTGCATAAACCGACGACGCCACTGCCTTCTCTGGATTTGCTGACACCGCCGCCGAGCGAAGTGGAGCCGGTAGATACCTTTGCGCTTGAACAAATGGCGCGCCTGGTAGAAGCGCGTCTGGCTGATTTCCGTATTAAAGCCGATGTTGTCAATTACTCTCCGGGGCCAGTTATCACTCGCTTTGAATTGAACCTGGCACCGGGCGTAAAAGCAGCGCGCATTTCTAACTTGTCACGTGACCTTGCCCGTTCACTTTCGACGGTGGCGGTGCGTGTCGTTGAAGTTATTCCTGGCAAACCCTATGTAGGTCTGGAGTTACCGAATAAAAAACGACAAACCGTTTATCTGCGCGAAGTTTTGGATAACGCCAAATTCCGCGATAATCCGTCGCCATTAACCGTGGTGCTGGGTAAAGATATCGCCGGTGAGCCGGTGGTTGCCGATCTGGCGAAAATGCCGCACTTGTTGGTTGCGGGGACTACCGGTTCCGGTAAGTCTGTCGGGGTGAATGCGATGATCCTGAGCATGCTTTATAAAGCACAGCCAGAAGATGTACGTTTCATCATGATCGACCCGAAAATGCTGGAGCTTTCGGTTTATGAAGGCATTCCGCACCTGTTAACGGAAGTTGTTACTGATATGAAAGATGCCGCCAACGCGCTGCGCTGGTGTGTTAACGAGATGGAGCGTCGTTATAAACTGATGTCTGCGCTGGGTGTGCGTAATCTGGCGGGTTATAACGAAAAAATTGCTGAAGCCGATCGCATGATGCGTCCGATTCCAGACCCGTACTGGAAGCCGGGTGATAGTATGGATGCGCAGCATCCGGTGCTGAAAAAAGAACCATACATTGTGGTGTTGGTGGACGAATTTGCCGACCTGATGATGACGGTAGGTAAAAAAGTGGAAGAGCTGATAGCACGTCTGGCGCAAAAAGCCCGTGCCGCGGGTATCCACCTCGTACTGGCAACGCAGCGTCCATCGGTTGATGTTATTACTGGTCTGATTAAAGCGAATATTCCGACCCGTATCGCCTTTACCGTATCCAGTAAGATTGACTCACGTACCATTCTTGATCAGGCTGGTGCGGAATCACTGCTGGGTATGGGGGATATGCTCTACTCTGGGCCGAACTCCACGTTGCCGGTACGTGTCCATGGTGCTTTTGTTCGCGATCAGGAAGTTCATGCCGTGGTGCAGGACTGGAAAGCGCGTGGTCGCCCACAGTATGTTGATGGCATCACCTCCGACAGTGAAAGCGAAGGTGGCGTGGGCGGTTTCGATGGCGCTGAAGAACTGGATCCGTTGTTCGATCAGGCGGTGCAGTTTGTCACTGAAAAACGCAAAGCGTCAATTTCTGGCGTACAGCGTCAGTTCCGCATTGGTTATAACCGTGCAGCGCGTATTATCGAACAGATGGAAGCGCAGGGGATTGTCAGCGAACAGGGGCACAACGGTAATCGTGAAGTGCTGGCCCCACCGCCATTTGACTAATTAATGCAACGTAGACCGGATAAGACGCGATAGCGTCGCATCCGGTATTCTATCAACTGAAAATTCAGTATTTTCTTCTTTCCTCAAGCTGATTATTAGCCTGGAATAGAGAGTAGAGGGAACTCCCGATTGGGAGTGACGTAATTTGAGGAATAATGATGAAAAAAATTGCCATCACCTGTGCATTACTCTCAAGCTTAGTAGCAAGCAGCGTTTGGGCTGATGCCGCAAGCGATCTTAAAAGCCGCCTGGATAAAGTCAGCAGCTTCCACGCCAGCTTCACACAGAAAGTGACTGACGGTAGCGGCGCGGCGGTGCAGGAAGGTCAGGGCGATCTGTGGGTGAAACGTCCAAACTTATTCAACTGGCATATGACTCAACCTGATGAAAGCATTCTGGTTTCTGACGGTAAAACACTGTGGTTCTATAACCCGTTCGTTGAGCAAGCTACGGCAACCTGGCTGAAAGATGCCACCGGTAATACGCCGTTTATGCTGATTGCCCGCAACCAGTCCAGCGACTGGCAGCAGTACAATATCAAACAGAATGGCGATGACTTTGTTCTGACGCCGAAAGCCAGCAATGGCAATCTGAAGCAGTTCACCATTAACGTGGGACGTGATGGCACAATCCATCAGTTTAGCGCGGTGGAGCAGGACGATCAGCGCAGCAGTTATCAGCTGAAATCCCAGCAAAATGGGGCTGTGGATGCAGCGAAATTTACCTTCACCCCGCCGCAAGGCGTCACGGTAGATGATCAACGTAAGTAGAGGCACCTGAGTGAGCAATCTGTCGCTCGATTTTTCGGATAATACTTTTCAACCTCTGGCCGCGCGTATGCGGCCAGAAAATTTAGCACAGTATATCGGCCAGCAACATTTGCTGGCTGCGGGGAAGCCGTTGCCGCGCGCTATCGAAGCCGGGCATCTGCATTCTATGATCCTCTGGGGGCCGCCGGGTACCGGCAAAACAACCCTCGCTGAAGTGATTGCCCGCTATGCGAACGCTGATGTGGAACGTATTTCTGCCGTCACCTCTGGTGTGAAAGAGATTCGCGAGGCGATCGAGCGCGCTCGGCAAAACCGCAATGCAGGTCGCCGCACTATTCTTTTTGTTGACGAAGTTCACCGTTTCAACAAAAGCCAGCAGGATGCATTTCTGCCACATATTGAAGACGGCACCATCACTTTTATTGGCGCAACCACTGAAAACCCGTCGTTTGAGCTTAATTCGGCACTGCTTTCCCGTGCCCGTGTCTATCTGTTGAAATCCCTGAGTACAGAGGATATTGAGCAAGTACTAACTCAGGCGATGGAAGACAAAACCCGTGGCTATGGTGGTCAGGATATTGTTCTGCCAGATGAAACACGACGCGCCATTGCTGAACTGGTGAATGGCGACGCGCGCCGGGCGTTAAATACGCTGGAAATGATGGCGGATATGGCCGAAGTCGATGATAGCGGTAAGCGGGTCCTGAAGCCTGAATTACTGACCGAAATCGCCGGTGAACGTAGCGCCCGCTTTGATAACAAAGGCGATCGCTTTTACGATCTGATTTCCGCACTGCATAAGTCGGTACGTGGTAGCGCACCCGATGCGGCGCTCTACTGGTATGCGCGAATTATTACCGCCGGTGGCGATCCGTTATATGTCGCGCGTCGTTGCCTGGCAATTGCTTCCGAAGATGTCGGCAATGCCGACCCACGGGCGATGCAGGTGGCAATTGCGGCCTGGGATTGCTTTACTCGCGTTGGCCCGGCGGAAGGTGAACGCGCCATTGCTCAGGCGATTGTTTACCTGGCCTGTGCGCCAAAAAGCAACGCTGTCTACACTGCGTTTAAAGCCGCGCTGGCCGATGCTCGCGAACGTCCGGATTATGACGTGCCGGTTCATTTGCGTAATGCGCCGACGAAATTAATGAAGGAAATGGGCTACGGGCAGGAATATCGTTACGCTCATGATGAAGCAAACGCTTATGCTGCCGGTGAGGTTTACTTCCCGCCGGAAATAGCACAAACACGCTATTATTTCCCGACAAACAGGGGCCTTGAAGGCAAGATTGGCGAAAAGCTCGCCTGGCTGGCTGAACAGGATCAAAATAGCCCCATAAAACGCTACCGTTAATGTTATCGTTGCGGTAATGTTGTTAATGTATCCCTGTGGTCGCAGGCTGTGGCCACATCTCCCATTTAATTCGATAAGCACAGGATAAGCATGCTCGATCCCAATCTGCTGCGTAATGAGCCAGACGCAGTCGCTGAAAAACTGGCACGCCGGGGCTTTAAGCTGGATGTAGATAAGCTGGGCGCTCTTGAGGAGCGTCGTAAAGTATTGCAGGTCAAAACGGAAAACCTGCAAGCGGAGCGTAACTCCCGATCGAAATCCATTGGCCAGGCGAAAGCGCGCGGGGAAGATATCGAGCCTTTACGTCTGGAAGTGAACAAACTGGGCGAAGAGCTGGATGCAGCAAAAGCCGAGCTGGATGCTTTACAGGCTGAAATTCGCGATATCGCGCTAACCATCCCTAACCTGCCTGCAGATGAAGTGCCGGTAGGTAAAGACGAAAATGACAACGTTGAAGTCAGTCGCTGGGGCACCCCGCGTGAGTTTGACTTTGAAGTTCGTGACCATGTGACGCTGGGTGAAATGCACTCTGGCCTCGACTTTGCAGCCGCAGTTAAGTTGACTGGTTCCCGCTTTGTGGTAATGAAAGGGCAGATTGCTCGCATGCACCGCGCACTGTCGCAGTTTATGCTGGATCTGCATACCGAACAGCATGGCTACAGTGAGAACTATGTTCCGTACCTGGTTAACCAGGACACGCTGTACGGTACGGGTCAGCTGCCGAAATTTGCTGGCGATCTGTTCCATACTCGTCCGCTGGAAGAAGAAGCAGACACCAGTAACTATGCGCTGATCCCAACGGCAGAAGTTCCGCTGACCAACCTGGTACGCGGTGAAATCATCGATGAAGATGATCTGCCAATTAAGATGACCGCCCACACCCCATGTTTCCGTTCTGAAGCTGGTTCATATGGTCGTGACACTCGTGGTCTGATCCGTATGCACCAGTTCGACAAAGTTGAAATGGTGCAGATCGTGCGCCCGGAAGACTCAATGGCGGCGCTGGAAGAGATGACCGGTCATGCGGAAAAAGTCCTGCAGCTGCTGGGCCTGCCGTACCGTAAAATCATCCTTTGTACCGGCGACATGGGCTTTGGCGCTTGCAAAACTTACGACCTGGAAGTATGGATCCCGGCACAGAACACCTACCGCGAGATCTCTTCCTGCTCCAACGTTTGGGATTTCCAGGCACGTCGTATGCAGGCACGTTGCCGTAGCAAGTCGGACAAGAAAACCCGTCTGGTTCATACCCTGAACGGTTCTGGTCTTGCTGTTGGTCGTACGCTGGTTGCAGTAATGGAAAACTATCAGCAGGCTGATGGTCGTATTGAAGTACCAGAAGTTCTGCGTCCGTATATGAACGGACTGGAATATATTGGCTAATACCCAATTTTTCTGAATCTAAAAAGCGCCTGCGGGCGCTTTTTTTGTCTCCCTTTGATACCGAACAATAATTACTCCTCACTTACAAGTAATACTACTTTCGAGTGAAAATCTACCTATCTCTTTGATTTTCAAATTATTCGATGTATACAAGCCTATATAGCGATCTGCTATAGAAATAATTACACAATACGGTTTGTTACTGGAATCAATCGTGAGCAAGCTTGAGTGAGCCATTATGAAAACGAAAATCCCTGATGCGGTATTGGCTGCTGAGGTGAGTCGCCGTGGTTTGGTAAAAACGACAGCGATCGGCGGCCTGGCAATGGCCAGCAGCGCATTAACATTACCTTTTAGTCGGATTGCGCACGCTGTCGATAGCGCTATTCCAACAAAATCAGACGAAAAGGTTATCTGGAGCGCCTGTACAGTTAACTGTGGTAGTCGCTGCCCGCTACGTATGCACGTAGTGGACGGTGAAATCAAATATGTCGAAACGGACAATACCGGCGATGACAATTACGACGGCCTGCACCAGGTTCGCGCCTGTCTGCGTGGGCGTTCCATGCGTCGCCGTGTCTACAATCCGGACCGCCTGAAATATCCGATGAAACGAGTCGGGGCGCGCGGTGAAGGCAAATTCGAGCGCATTAGCTGGGAAGAAGCCTACGACATCATCGCGACCAAAATGCAGCGCCTGATCAAAGAGTACGGCAACGAGTCTATCTATCTGAACTATGGCACCGGTACGCTGGGCGGCACCATGACCCGCTCGTGGCCGCCGGGAAATACCCTGGTCGCGCGGCTAATGAACTGCTGCGGCGGTTATCTGAACCATTATGGCGACTACTCCTCCGCGCAAATTGCGGAAGGTCTGAACTATACCTACGGCGGCTGGGCAGATGGTAACAGCCCGTCGGATATCGAAAACAGTAAACTGGTAGTGCTGTTTGGTAATAACCCTGGCGAAACGCGAATGAGTGGCGGTGGGGTGACTTACTATCTTGAACAGGCGCGCCAGAAATCTAATGCTCGCATGATCATCATCGATCCGCGCTATACCGACACCGGTGCCGGGCGTGAAGATGAGTGGATCCCTATTCGTCCGGGAACAGATGCCGCACTGGTTAACGGTCTGGCGTATGTCATGATCACCGAAAACCTGGTAGATCAGGAATTCCTCGATAAATATTGCGTTGGCTACGACGAGAAAACCCTGCCAGCCAGTGCGCCGAAAAATGGTCACTATAAAGCTTATATTCTGGGTGAAGGACCCGATGGCGTGGCTAAAACACCGGAATGGGCCTCGCAAATCACCGGTGTTCCGGCAGACAAAATCATCAAACTGGCTCGTGAAATCGGCAGTACCAAACCGGCGTTTATCAGCCAGGGATGGGGCCCGCAGCGTCATGCTAACGGTGAAATCGCAACCCGTGCTATCTCGATGCTGGCGATTCTGACCGGTAACGTTGGTATTAACGGGGGGAACAGCGGCGCGCGCGAAGGTTCATACAGCTTACCGTTTGTCCGTATGCCGACTCTCGAAAACCCGATCCAGACCAGCATTTCTATGTTTATGTGGACCGATGCCATTGAACGTGGCCCGGAAATGACGGCGCTGCGTGATGGTGTGCGCGGGAAAGATAAGCTGGATGTGCCGATCAAAATGATCTGGAACTATGCCGGTAACTGCCTGATTAATCAGCATTCTGAAATCAACCGTACCCATGAAATCCTTCAGGATGATAAGAAGTGCGAGCTGATTGTGGTTATCGACTGCCACATGACCTCATCGGCGAAATATGCTGACATCTTGCTGCCTGACTGCACCGCTTCCGAACAGATGGACTTTGCACTGGATGCATCCTGCGGGAATATGTCTTACGTTATTTTCAATGATCAGGTCATTAAACCGCGCTTTGAATGTAAGACTATCTATGAGATGACCAGCGAACTGGCAAAACGTCTTGGCGTCGAACAACAGTTTACTGAAGGTCGTACTCAGGAAGAGTGGATGCGGCATCTGTATGCCCAGTCGCGGGAAGCGATTCCTGAACTGCCAACGTTTGAAGAGTCCCGTAAGCAGGGGATCTTTAAAAAGCGCGATCCGCAAGGGCATCACGTTGCTTACAAAGCCTTCCGTGAAGATCCGCAGGCTAATCCATTGACCACGCCATCGGGCAAAATTGAGATCTATTCACAGGCGCTGGCTGACATTGCCGCTACCTGGGAATTGCCAGAAGGTGATGTGATCGATCCACTGCCGATCTATACGCCGGGCTTTGAAAGTTATCAGGATCCGCTGAACAAACAGTATCCGCTGCAGCTTACGGGTTTCCACTATAAATCTCGCGTTCACTCAACTTACGGCAACGTTGATGTGCTGAAAGCAGCTTGCCGTCAGGAAATGTGGATCAACCCGCTTGATGCGCAAAAACGCGGTATCAGCAACGGCGATAAAGTCAGGATCTTTAATGATCGTGGTGAGGTTCATATTGAGGCGAAAGTGACGCCACGAATGATGCCGGGTGTGGTCGCACTGGGTGAAGGTGCCTGGTATGACCCGGATACAAAACGTGTCGATAAGGGCGGTTGTATTAACGTACTGACCACTCAACGTCCGTCTCCTCTTGCCAAGGGGAATCCATCACATACGAACCTTGTTCAGGTTGAAAAGGTGTAAGGAGTAACCGATGACAACCCAGTATGGATTTTTTATTGATTCCAGCCGTTGCACCGGTTGCAAAACCTGCGAGCTGGCTTGTAAAGACTACAAAGATTTGACGCCAGAAGTCAGCTTCCGCCGCATTTATGAATATGCTGGTGGCGACTGGCAGGAAGATAACGGTGTCTGGCACCAGAACGTGTTTGCCTACTATCTGTCGATTTCATGTAACCACTGCGAAGATCCGGCTTGTACCAAAGTCTGCCCAAGCGGTGCGATGCATAAACGTGAAGATGGTTTTGTCGTTGTCGATGAAGATGTGTGTATTGGCTGTCGTTACTGCCATATGGCCTGCCCGTATGGCGCACCGCAGTACAACGCAACCAAAGGTCATATGACCAAATGTGATGGTTGCTATGACCGCGTCGCAGAAGGTAAAAAACCGATCTGCGTCGAATCTTGCCCGCTACGGGCGCTGGATTTCGGACCTATCGACGAGCTGCGTAAAAAACACGGCGATCTGGCGGCTGTTGCGCCGTTGCCGCGTGCGCACTTCACCAAACCGAATATTGTGATCAAACCTAACGCCAATAGCCGCCCAACCGGGGATACCACTGGCTATCTGGCAAACCCGAAGGAGGTGTGAGATGGGAAGTGGATGGCATGAATGGCCGCTGATGATCTTCACGGTTTTCGGGCAATGTGTAGCGGGTGGTTTTATCGTTCTGGCTTTGGCGCTGCTCAAAGGCGACCTGCGAGCAGAAGCCCAGCAGCGTGTTATCGCCTGCATGTTGGGTTTATGGGTGCTGATGGGCATTGGCTTTATCGCCTCTATGCTTCATCTTGGTTCACCGATGCGCGCTTTTAACTCGCTCAATCGGGTAGGGGCTTCAGCACTCAGTAACGAAATCGCCAGCGGTTCGATCTTTTTTGCTGTAGGCGGCATCGGCTGGTTGCTGGCAATGCTGAAAAAGCTTTCACCGGCATTGCGTACGCTTTGGCTGGTGGTGACGATGGTTCTTGGCGTAGTCTTTGTCTGGATGATGGTGCGTGTGTATAACAGCATCGATACAGTACCCACCTGGTACAGCATCTGGACACTGATGGGCTTCTTCCTGACGATGTTTATGGGCGGCCCGTTACTGGGTTACCTGTTGCTGAGTCTGGCTGGTGTCGATGGCTGGGCGATGCGTCTGCTGCCAGCCATTTCTGTTCTGGCACTGGTAGTGAGTGGCGTGATGTCAGTGATGCAGGGCGCAGAGCTGGCGACTATTCATAGCTCTGTGCAGCAGGCCGCAGCGCTGGTGCCGGACTATGGTGCGCTGATGTCCTGGCGGATTGTGCTTTTGGCCGTTGCCCTGTGCTTGTGGATTGCACCACAGCTAAAAGGTTATCAGCCTGCGGTTCCGCTACTTTCTGTATCATTCATTCTGCTTCTGGCAGGGGAATTAATCGGTCGTGGCGTATTCTATGGTTTGCATATGACCGTGGGGATGGCTGTCGCAAGTTAATCAGTAACAACCGGGGTTTCGGCCCCGGTTCGCTTTTATTTCTGCTTCGTTAACGTGTCATAACTGGTCATCAAGTTACGATAATCAGGAATGTGGTTAGAGAACAACGTCGCCAGTCCTTCAATATCATTACGCCAGTCGCGATGCAGCTCGCACGCCACGCCGAACCATGTCATCAATTGCGCACCAGCTTGCGACATGCGATCCCATGCCGAATGCCGGGTAATTTCATTAAAGGTCCCTGACGCATCAGTCACGACAAAGACGTCAAACCCTTCTTCAATGGCTGAAAGCGCCGGGAATGCCACGCAAACTTCGGTTACCACACCGGCAATAATTAACTGTTTTTTACCTGTCGCTTTGACAGCTTTTACAAAATCTTCGTTATCCCAGGCGTTAATATTTCCCGGGCGAGCAATGTAAGGTGCATCGGGGAATTGTGCTTTCAGTTCTGGAACTAATGGGCCGTTAGGACCGGTTTCAAAACTGGTGGTAAGAATAGTTGGTAAGTTGAAATACTTAGCCAGGTCACCCAGCGCCAGCACGTTATTTTTAAACTTATCGGGTTCGATATCCCGTACAAGGGAAAGTAAACCAGCCTGGTGATCAACAAGCAAAACGGCAGCATCATTTTTATCAAGACGAACATACGGTTTGGTCATCCTCTTCTCCTTTCGAGAGTCAGTGGTACGTCTAAATCGGTCAGACGTGATGCATTGCTCTGAAAGCATAGACGGGAAATATGAGTTTGCTGTGACCATGAAATTTTTCGACTGAACGAAGCGTATGAAATTTGTGTTAGATCAATAAAAACAATCAGATGAGATTAATCGTCTCTTCAGCATTAGCGTTATGAATGAGTAATATAAATCGATAATACCGCCGCTGCGATATGCGCGTATTTTCACCCATTGACAATGTTTTTGGCGGTGGCATGATGCGCATGAAATTTGAACTTCCTCACGGTTTTAATTCATGTCCACGTATACCCGGCCTGTCATGCTTTTGCTGTCTGGCCTGCTTTTGTTGACTCTGGCGATTGCGGTGTTAAATACACTCGTGCCGCTTTGGCTCGCCCAGGAACACATGTCTACATGGCAGGTAGGCGTTGTCAGCTCATCCTATTTTACCGGCAACCTTGTCGGTACATTGCTGACAGGGTATGTCATTAAACGCATTGGCTTTAACCGTAGCTATTATCTGGTCTCCTTCATTTTTGCCGCTGGCTGTGCCGGCCTTGGCCTGATGATTGGATTCTGGAGTTGGTTGGCGTGGCGTTTTGTCGCGGGCATCGGCTGTGCCATGATTTGGGTGGTTGTTGAGAGTGCGCTGATGTGCAGTGGGACGTCGCGTAACCGCGGGCGGTTGCTTGCTGCGTATATGATGGTTTATTACGTCGGAACGTTTTTAGGCCAGTTACTGGTCAGCAAAGTCTCAACCGAGTTGATGAGTGTATTGCCGTGGGTTACAGGTTTGACGTTGGCAGGAATCTTACCGCTGTTGTTTACGCATGTCCTGAATCAGCAGGCTGAAAACCATGATTCGACGTCAATTACGTCAATGCTAAAACTCCGTCAGGCGCGGCTTGGCGTGAATGGCTGCATTATCTCAGGAATCGTGCTGGGATCTCTATATGGCCTGATGCCGCTGTACCTCAATCACAAAGGGGTGAGCAATGCCAGCATTGGTTTCTGGATGGCGGTACTGGTCAGTGCGGGTATCCTCGGGCAATGGCCGATTGGACGTCTGGCGGATAAGTTTGGTCGACTGCTGGTGTTGCGTGTTCAGGTCTTTGTCGTCATTCTCGGCAGTATTGCGATGCTTAGCCAGGCGGCGATGGCCCCAGCGTTATTCATCCTCGGTGCCGCTGGCTTTACGCTATATCCGGTGGCGATGGCCTGGGCTTGTGAGAAAGTTGAACATCATCAACTGGTAGCGATGAACCAGGCCTTACTGTTGAGCTATACCGTGGGAAGCCTGCTTGGCCCGTCATTTACCGCTATGCTAATGCAGAATTTCTCCGATAATTTATTATTTATCATGATCGCCAGCGTATCGTTTATCTATTTGCTGATGCTGCTTCGTAACGCCGGTCATACGCCGAAACCCGTGGCTCACGTGTAAATGAATTCAAGCAGAGTGTGAACTTACTGTTTCACACTCTGCTTTTCTGTGCACAAAAAAGCGGCAACTTAATAAAGTTGCCGCTTTACGGGGAAATTAGAACATGACCTTATGACCGTACTGCTCAAGAATGCCTTTCACGCGTTCCATGGTCTCTTTCTTCGGTGGTTTAACACCATCGAGTTTGTATTCTTCACCCATTGCCACCCATTTGTGTTTGCCCAGTTCGTGGTAGGGGAGGAGCTCGATTTTCTCAACGTTGCCCATATCACGGGTAAATTCACCAAGGCGATGCGCTGAATCGTCATCGTCAGACCAGCCTGGGACAACAACATAGCGGATCCACACCTTCACATTTTTGTTCGCCAGATATTTAGCGAACTCCAGCGTGCGGTGGTTGGAAACTCCAACCAGATTTTGGTGGATCTCGTCGTTCATCTGTTTGAGATCGAGCATTACCAGGTCGGTTACTTCCAGCAGTTCATCAATCACCGGATCGTAACGACGAACAAAACCGTTGGTGTCCAGACAGGTATGAATGCCTTCTTTTTTGCAGGCGCGGAACCAGTCACGAACAAACTCAGCTTGTAGGATTGCCTCACCGCCGGATGCGGTAACGCCGCCGCCGGAAGCGTTCATAAAGTGGCGATAGGTCACCACTTCCTTCATCAAATCTTCAACGGTAACTTCTTTACCGCCATGCGTATCCCAGGTGTCGCGGTTATGACAATACAGGCAGCGCATCAGGCAGCCCTGGAAAAAGGTGATAAAGCGAATACCCGGGCCGTCTACGGTTCCACAGGATTCAAAGGAGTGAATGCGACCAATAACTGACATTGCGGTGTTTCTCCAGATGTGGCCCATCTGAGGCCGTGTTGGTGCGCAGCTCGAAGGCTACGTCGAGTCTGTTTTGGCAGTCACCTTAAAGTATAGATAGCTGACAAAAAAGGCTCTCGTGCTAAAAAAGGCCCCACTTTCGTGGAGCCTTTATTGTACGCTTTTTACTGTACGATTTCAGTCAAATCTAATTACATAGATTGAGTGAAGGTACGAGTAATAACGTCCTGCTGCTGTTCTTTAGTCAGCGAGTTGAAACGTACTGCGTAGCCAGATACACGGATGGTCAGCTGCGGATATTTTTCCGGGTTTTCCATCGCGTCGAGCAGCATTTCACGGTTCATCACGTTAACGTTCAGGTGCTGACCACCTTCGATGGATGCTTCGTGGTGGAAGTAACCATCCATCAGACCAGCCAGGTTGGTCTTACGAACTTCGTCGTCTTTACCCAGTGCGTTCGGAACGATAGAGAAGGTGTAGGAGATACCATCTTTAGCGTAAGCAAACGGCAGTTTAGCAACGGAAGTCAGAGACGCTACAGCACCTTTCTGGTCACGACCGTGCATCGGGTTAGCACCCGGTCCGAACGGCGCGCCAGCACGACGACCGTCTGGGGTGTTACCAGTTTTCTTACCATACACAACGTTAGAAGTGATGGTCAGAACAGACTGAGTCGGGATAGCGTCACGGTAGGTGTGCAGTTTCTGAATTTTCTTCATGAAACGTTCTACCAGGTCAACAGCCAGGTCATCTACACGCGGATCGTTGTTACCAAACTGCGGGTATTCGCCTTCGATTTCGAAGTCGATAGCCAGACCGTCTTCGTCACGAATCGGTTTAACTTTCGCATATTTGATTGCAGACAGGGAGTCAGCAGCAACGGACAGACCAGCGATACCACACGCCATGGTGCGGATAACGTCACGGTCGTGCAGCGCCATCAGAGAGGCTTCGTAGCTGTACTTGTCGTGCATGTAGTGGATGATGTTCAGTGCAGTGATGTACTGTTTAGCCAGCCAGTCCATGAAGTGATCCATGCGCTCCATCACTTCATCATAGTTCAGGACATCGCCTTTGATCGGTTCAGACTTCGGACCAACCTGCATTTTCAGTTTTTCGTCAACGCCGCCGTTGATTGCGTACAGCATGGTTTTCGCCAGGTTTGCACGCGCACCGAAGAACTGCATTTGTTTACCAACGATCATCGGGCTTACGCAGCAAGCAATAGCGTAGTCATCGTTGTTGAAGTCCGGACGCATCAGGTCATCGTTCTCATACTGCAGAGAAGAGGTGTCGATGGACACTTTAGCGGCGAATTTCTTGAAGTTCAGCGGCAGTTTTTCAGACCACAGAATGGTCATGTTCGGTTCCGGAGACGGACCCATGGTGTACAGGGTGTTCAGGAAACGGAAGCTGTTTTTGGTAACCAGGGTACGACCGTCGAGGCCCATACCACCGATAGATTCGGTTGCCCAGATCGGGTCGCCAGAGAACAGTTCATCGTATTCCGGAGTACGCAGGAAGCGAACCATACGCAGTTTCATGACCAGGTGGTCAACCATTTCCTGCGCTTCTTGTTCGGTGATCTTGCCAGCTTTCAGGTCACGTTCGATGTACACATCCAGGAAGGTGGAGGTACGACCGAAGGACATTGCAGCACCGTTCTGAGACTTAACAGCAGCCAGGTAGCCGAAGTAAGTCCACTGGATAGCTTCCTGAGCGTTGGTAGCCGGACCAGAGATGTCGTAGCCGTATTTCGCAGCCATTTCTTTCATCTGACCCAGAGCGCGGTGCTGTTCAGCGATTTCTTCGCGCAGACGGATAGTCTGTTCCAGGTTTACGCCGTTTTCCAGATCAGCCTGCAGAGAGGTGAACTGTGCAAGTTTGTCTTTCATCAGGTAGTCGATACCGTACAGCGCAACGCGACGGTAGTCACCGATGATACGACCACGGCCATAAGCATCTGGCAGACCGGTCAGAACACCGGATTTACGGCAACGCAGGATGTCCGGAGTGTAAACGTCGAACACGCCCTGGTTGTGAGTTTTACGGTATTCAGTGAAGATTTTTTTGATCATCGGGTCCAGTTCGCGGTTGTACGCTTTGCAGGAACCTTCGATCATTTTGATACCACCGAACGGGATAAGAGCACGTTTCAGCGGAGCTTCAGTCTGCAGACCAACGATTTTCTCAAGCTGCTTGTTGATGTAACCAGCGTCGTGAGAGGTGATGGTGGAAGCAACAGCGGTGTCAAAGTCAACTGGCGCGTGAGTGCGGTTTTCCAGTTTAACGCCTTCCATTACTTTGTCCCACAGGGTGGTGGTCGCTTCAGTAGCGCCAGCCAGGAAGGACTCGTCACCCTCGTACGGAGTGTAGTTTTTCTGAATGAAGTCACGGACGTTTACTTCATTCTGCCAGTCACCTTTGGTAAAACCTTCCCAGGCTGTGGCTAACTTTTCATTAAGCTCGGACATGTAACACCTACCTTCTTAAGTGGATTTTTTATTTACTGCGTACTTCGACAACCATTAATGGTGATCGTTTTCACGCAGGTAAATGACCCAGTATGTCAACCCAACCAACAAACCACCGCCGATAATATTACCGATCGTAACCGGAATCAGGTTATCAGTGATGAAATTCATCACGGTCAGGTGAGAAAAATTTTCCGGTGCAGAACCGACAGCGGTCCAGAATTCCGGAGATGCGAAGTCGCGGATTACAATACCCATCGGGATCATAAACATGTTTGCGATACTGTGCTCAAAACCGCTGGCAACAAACATCGCGACCGGCAGCACCATAATGAACGCTTTGTCCATCAGGCTGCGGCCAGAATAACTCATCCATACTGCCAGACATACCATCAGGTTTGCCAGGATACCAAGACAGACGGCCTCAATAAAAGTATGGTGCACTTTGTGGTCGGCGGTTTGTAGGACGTTTAGTCCCCATTGACCATTTGCGGTCATATACTCGCCGGAAAGCCACATTAAAAGTACAAACAGCAGTGCGCCGACCAGGTTGCCAAAATAAACATTTAGCCAGTTTTTCGCCAACTGACCCCAGGTGATGCGCCCACTCGCCTTGGCAACAACAATCAACACTGTGGAAGTAAAGAGATCGGCTCCGCAGACAACACAAAGAATCAACCCCAGAGAGAAGCAAATGCCGCCAACCAGTTTTGCCATGCCGAAGGGCATTGTACCTGTGCCAGTGGTTGCTGTGATATAGAAGACGAATGCGATTGAGATGAAAACACCGGCGGTAATCGCCAGATAGAAAGTCTTAAGCGGATGTTTCGTTGCTTTATAGACACCTGCCTCTTCGGCCACTTTGGCCATTGCAGCAGGAAGTAAAAGATCAAAAGGGTTGTCAGCTTTCACACTAACTCTCTCTTTATTAAGTCGGCGACGAGATACTAACAAAGCATTATAGATGAGAAATTGATATAGATCATATCTCGCCTGGCTTATAGGCCCGTAACTCGCATGGTTTTTATGCAAATACGGAGTAAATATTTGATTATCCAAATAAAAATAAATTTTAAAAATTAACAAATGAGTTGA
>SAMEA3387435__coassemble_1549_pt1 | contig 9883 bp, 10 predicted proteins | sample SAMEA3387435__metabat2_low_PE_008 | metagenome-assembled genome bin SAMEA3387435 (sample SAMEA3387435) | Felis catus | biome: Faeces | place: United Kingdom | collected 2012
AAACACGATAAATTGTTGTAGATCAAATTGGTGAGATCGTGACAATTTCGCTATAAATTGATCACTGTCGAAAAATGCAAATTTGCTCAATAAAAACCTGTTTATTGTAAGGATTTTGCGGCGTAATATAATTACGGGATCAATTTGGTTTATTCATTAACACATTTGTAACTTTTTTATCATTGTCTTTTCCTCTTTTGATGAAATGGCAACGATAGAGGCGAGCAAATAATTTTGTATTGGGGCATGCGTGTGACCCTTTCTAACGGGGTTCACTCTCGGAGTCTTCATGCGATGAGCAAGGAGTCATGATGTTAGATATAGTCGAACTGTCGCGCTTACAGTTTGCCTTGACCGCGATGTACCACTTCCTTTTTGTGCCACTGACGCTCGGTATGGCGTTCCTGCTGGCCATTATGGAAACGGTCTACGTCCTTTCCGGCAAACAGATTTATAAAGATATGACCAAGTTCTGGGGCAAGTTGTTTGGTATCAACTTTGCTCTGGGTGTGGCTACCGGTCTGACCATGGAGTTCCAGTTCGGGACTAACTGGTCTTACTATTCCCACTATGTAGGGGATATCTTCGGTGCGCCGCTGGCAATCGAAGGTCTGATGGCCTTCTTCCTCGAATCCACCTTTGTAGGTCTGTTCTTCTTCGGTTGGGATCGTCTGGGTAAAGTTCAGCATATGTGTGTCACCTGGCTGGTGGCGCTCGGTTCAAACCTGTCCGCACTGTGGATTCTGGTTGCAAACGGCTGGATGCAAAACCCAATCGCGTCCGATTTCAACTTTGAAACTATGCGTATGGAGATGGTGAGCTTCTCCGAGCTGGTGCTTAACCCGGTTGCTCAGGTGAAATTCGTTCACACCGTAGCTTCTGGTTATGTGACTGGCGCAATGTTCATCCTCGGTATCAGCGCATGGTATATGCTGAAAGGTCGTGACTTCGCCTTCGCTAAACGCTCCTTTGCTATCGCTGCCAGCTTCGGTATGGCTGCCGTTCTGTCTGTTATTGTTCTGGGTGATGAATCCGGCTACGAAATGGGCGACGTGCAGAAAACCAAACTGGCTGCTATCGAAGCCGAGTGGGAAACGCAACCTGCACCTGCTGCCTTTACTCTGTTCGGCATTCCTGATCAGGAAGAGGAAACGAACAAATTTGCGATCCAGATCCCTTACGCGCTGGGCATCATTGCAACGCGTTCCGTGGATACTCCAGTTATCGGCCTGAAAGAACTGATGGTGCAGCATGAAGAACGCATTCGTAACGGGATGAAGGCGTACTCTCTGCTCGAACAACTGCGTTCTGGTTCTACCGACCAGGCCGTTCGTGACCAGTTCAATAGCATGAAGAAAGATCTCGGTTACGGTCTGCTGCTGAAACGCTATACGCCAAACGTGGCTGATGCGACTGAAGCTCAGATTCAACAGGCAACCAAAGACTCCATTCCGCGTGTAGCGCCGCTGTACTTTGCGTTCCGTATCATGGTGGCGTGTGGCTTCCTGCTGCTGGCAATCATTGCGCTCTCTTTCTGGAGTGTCATCCGCAACCGCATTGGCGAGAAAAAATGGCTGCTGCGCGCCGCGCTGTACGGTATTCCGCTGCCGTGGATTGCTGTAGAAGCGGGCTGGTTCGTGGCTGAATATGGCCGCCAACCGTGGGCTATCGGTGAAGTGCTGCCGACAGCTGTGGCGAACTCGTCACTGACCGCAGGCGATCTCATCTTCTCAATGGTGCTGATTTGCGGCCTGTATACCCTGTTCCTGGTGGCAGAATTGTTCTTAATGTTCAAGTTTGCACGCCTCGGCCCAAGCAGCCTGAAAACCGGTCGCTATCACTTTGAGCAGTCTTCCACGACTACTCAGCCGGCACGCTAAGACAGGAGTCGTCAAATGATCGATTATGAAGTATTGCGTTTTATCTGGTGGCTGCTGGTTGGCGTTCTGCTAATTGGTTTTGCAGTCACTGACGGTTTCGACATGGGGGTGGGCATGCTCACCCGTTTCCTCGGTCGTAACGACACCGAGCGTCGAATTATGATTAACTCCATCGCACCACACTGGGACGGTAACCAGGTTTGGCTGATCACCGCAGGCGGCGCACTGTTTGCTGCCTGGCCGATGGTCTATGCCGCTGCGTTCTCCGGCTTCTATGTGGCGATGATCCTCGTGCTGGCGTCTTTGTTCTTCCGTCCGGTCGGTTTTGACTACCGCTCCAAGATTGAAGAAACCCGCTGGCGTAACATGTGGGACTGGGGCATCTTCATTGGTAGCTTCGTTCCGCCGCTGGTGATTGGTGTAGCGTTCGGTAACCTGTTGCAGGGCGTACCATTCAACGTTGATGAATATCTGCGTCTGTACTACACCGGTAACTTCTTCCAGCTGCTTAACCCGTTCGGCCTGCTGGCAGGTGTGGTGAGCGTAGGGATGATCATTACTCAGGGCGCAACCTATCTGCAAATGCGTACCGTGGGCGAACTGCACCTGCGTACCCGTGCAACGGCTCAGGTGGCGGCACTGGTGACGCTGGTCTGCTTCGCACTGGCTGGCGTATGGGTGATGTACGGTATCGATGGTTATGTCGTGAAATCGACAATGGACCATTACGCAGCCTCTAACCCGCTGAATAAAGAAGTGGTTCGTGAAGCTGGCGCATGGCTGGTTAACTTCAACAACACGCCAATTCTGTGGGCTATTCCGGCACTGGGTGTGGTTCTGCCGCTGCTGACCATCCTGACTGCACGTATGGATAAAGCCGCGTGGGCGTTTGTGTTCTCCTCCCTGACGCTGGCCTGCATCATCCTGACTGCCGGTATCGCAATGTTCCCGTTTGTGATGCCGTCCAGCACCATGATGAACGCAAGTCTGACAATGTGGGATGCAACTTCCAGCCAGCTGACGCTTAACGTCATGACCTGGGTTGCGGTGGTTCTGGTACCGATCATTCTGCTCTACACCGCCTGGTGTTACTGGAAAATGTTCGGTCGTATCACCAAAGAAGATATTGAACGTAACACCCACTCTCTGTACTAAGTAAGGAGCTAAAAATGTGGTATTTCGCATGGATTCTGGGAACGCTTCTTGCCTGTTCGTTTGGGGTAATCACCGCGCTGGCGCTTGAGCACGTCGAATCAGGCAAAGCCGGTCAAGAAGACATCTGATGAGTAAGATTATCGCAACCTTGTATGCGGTAATGGACAAGCGCCCCCTGCGGGCGCTTTCCTTCGTGATGGCACTTCTGTTAGCAGGATGTATGTTTGGGGACCCATCACGTTTCGCCGCGAAGACCAGTGAACTGGAAATCTGGCATGGTTTACTGCTTATGTGGGCCGTCTGTGCTGGTGTGATTCACGGCGTGGGCTTTCGTCCGCAGAAGGTTCTCTGGCAAGGGATTTTTTGCCCATTGCTTGCCGATATTGTTCTCATTGTCGGGCTGATTTTCTTCTTCTTTTAAATCAGAATTCTCTTTAAAAATTTATGGGCCGAGTCAGGCCCATAAATTTTTACGCTCCCTTAACTTGCCCTCATTCCCAAACCTCAATCGCGCGCGTATAGTAGCAGCGTTTAAAAGCTCTAACTTTTGTTGCATTACCGGGATGTAAAGTGAATACAACGCTGTTTCGATGGCCGGTTCGTGTCTACTATGAAGATACCGATGCCGGTGGTGTGGTGTACCACGCCAGTTACGTCGCTTTTTATGAAAGAGCACGCACAGAGATGCTGCGTCATCATCATTTCAGTCAACAGGCGCTGATGGCTGAACGCGTTGCCTTTGTGGTACGTAAAATGACGGTGGAATATTACGCACCTGCGCGGCTCGACGATATGCTCGAAATACAGACTGAAATAACATCAATGCGTGGCACCTCTTTGGTTTTCACGCAACGTATTGTCAACGCCGAGAATACTTTGTTGAATGAAGCAGAGGTTCTGGTTGTTTGCGTTGACCCACTCAAAATGAAGCCTCGTGCGCTTCCCAAGTCTATTGTCGCGGAGTTTAAGCAGTGACTGACATGAATATCCTTGATTTGTTCCTGAAGGCTAGCCTTCTGGTTAAACTTATCATGTTGATTTTGATTGGTTTTTCAATCGCATCCTGGGCCATTATTATCCAGCGGACCCGTATTCTTAACGCAGCGGCGCGCGAAGCCGAAGCGTTTGAAGATAAATTCTGGTCTGGAATCGAACTCTCTCGCCTCTATCAAGAGAGCCAGGGGAAACGGGATAATCTGAGCGGTTCGGAACAAATCTTTTACAGCGGCTTCAAAGAGTTTGTGCGCCTGCATCGTGCCAATAGCCATGCGCCGGAAGCCGTAGTGGAAGGGGCGTCGCGTGCGATGCGTATTTCCATGAATCGTGAACTTGAAAATCTGGAAACGCACATTCCTTTCCTCGGTACGGTTGGCTCCATCAGCCCGTATATTGGTCTGTTTGGTACGGTCTGGGGGATCATGCACGCCTTTATCGCCCTCGGGGCGGTAAAACAAGCAACACTGCAAATGGTTGCGCCCGGTATCGCAGAAGCGTTGATTGCGACGGCAATTGGTTTGTTCGCCGCAATTCCGGCGGTAATGGCTTATAACCGCCTCAACCAGCGCGTAAACAAACTGGAACTGAATTACGACAACTTTATGGAAGAGTTTACCGCGATTCTGCACCGCCAGGCGTTTACCGTTAGCGAGAGCAACAAGGGGTAAGCCATGGCCAGAGCGCGTGGACGAGGTCGTCGCGATCTCAAGTCCGAAATCAACATTGTACCGTTGCTGGACGTACTGCTGGTGCTGTTGCTGATCTTTATGGCGACAGCGCCCATCATCACCCAGAGCGTGGAGGTCGATCTGCCAGACGCTACTGAATCACAGGCGGTGAGCAGTAACGATAATCCGCCAGTGATTGTTGAAGTGTCTGGTATTGGTCAGTACACCGTGGTGGTTGAGAAAGATCGTCTGGAGCGTTTACCACCAGAGCAGGTGGTGGCGGAAGTGTCCAGCCGTTTCAAGGCCAACCCGAAAACGGTCTTTCTGATCGGTGGCGCAAAAGATGTGCCTTACGATGAAATAATTAAAGCACTGAACTTGTTACATAGTGCGGGTGTGAAATCGGTTGGTTTAATGACGCAGCCTATCTAAACATCTGCGTTTCCCTTGCTTGAAAGAGAGCGGGTAACAGGCGAACAGTTTTTGGAAACCGAGAGTGTCAAAGGCAACCGAACAAAACGACAAGCTCAAGCGGGCGATAATTATTTCAGCAGTGCTGCATGTCATCTTATTTGCGGCGCTGATCTGGAGTTCGTTCGATGAGAATATAGAAGCTTCAGCCGGAGGCGGCGGTGGTTCGTCCATCGACGCTGTCATGGTTGATTCAGGTGCGGTAGTTGAACAGTACAAACGTATGCAAAGCCAGGAATCAAGCGCGAAGCGTTCTGATGAGCAGCGCAAGATGAAGGAGCAGCAGGCTGCTGAAGAACTGCGTGAGAAACAAGCGGCTGAACAGGAACGCCTGAAGCAACTTGAGAAAGAGCGGTTAGCGGCTCAGGAGCAGAAAAAGCAGGCTGAAGAAGCCGCAAAACAGGCCGAGTTAAAGCAGAAGCAAGCGGAAGAGGCGGCAGCGAAAGCGGCGGCAGATGCTAAAGCGAAGGCCGAAGCGGATGCTAAAGCTGCGGAAGAAGCAGCGAAGAAAGCGGCGGCAGACGCGAAGAAAAAAGCAGAAGCAGAAGCCGCCAAAGCCGCAGTCGAAGCGCAGAAAAAAGCCGAGGCTGCTGCTGCGGCGCTGAAGAAGAAAGCTGAAGCGGCAGAAGCAGCTGCAGCTGAAGCAAGAAAGAAAGCGGCAACCGAAGCTGCTGAAAAAGCCAAGGCAGAAGCTGAGAAGAAAGCGGCTGCTGAAAAGGCTGCAGCTGATAAGAAAGCGGCAGCAGAGAAAGCGGCTGCTGATAAGAAAGCGGCAGCAGAGAAAGCGGCTGCTGAAAAGGCAGCAGCTGATAAGAAAGCAGCGGCAGAAAAAGCCGCCGCAGACAAAAAAGCGGCAGCGGCAAAAGCAGCAGCTGAAAAAGCCGCTGCAGCAAAAGCTGCCGCAGAGGCAGATGATATTTTCGGTGAGCTAAGCTCTGGTAAGAATGCACCGAAAACGGGGGGAGGGGCGAAAGGGAACAATGCTTCGCCTGCCGGGAGTGGTAATACTAAAAACAATGGCGCATCAGGGGCCGATATCAATAACTATGCCGGGCAGATTAAATCTGCTATCGAAAGTAAGTTCTATGACGCATCGTCCTATGCAGGCAAAACCTGTACGCTGCGCATAAAACTGGCACCCGATGGTATGTTACTGGATATCAAACCTGAAGGTGGCGATCCCGCACTTTGTCAAGCTGCGTTGGCAGCAGCTAAACTTGCGAAGATCCCGAAACCACCAAGCCAGGCAGTATATGAAGTGTTCAAAAACGCGCCATTGGACTTCAAACCGTAATCGCGATGTTGACTGTTCCGACGGTCAACATCAGGCACCGGTTGCCACGGGGTTCTGGTAGTTTTGTGTATTTTAGTTTGTTAACATTCTGCTAAATTATCGTGGGCCATCGGTCCAGATAAGGGAGATATGATGAAGCAGGCATTACGAGTAGCATTTGGTTTTCTCATACTGTGGGCATCAGTTCTGCATGCTGAAGTCCGCATTGTGATCGACAGCGGTGTAGATTCCGGTCGTCCTATTGGTGTTGTTCCTTTCCAGTGGGCGGGGCCTGGTGCGGCACCTGAAGATATTGGCGGCATCGTTGCTGCTGACTTGCGTAACAGCGGTAAATTTAATCCGTTAGATCGTGCTCGTTTGCCACAGCAGCCGGGTAGTGCGCAGGAAGTACAACCAGCTGCATGGTCCGCGCTGGGCATTGACGCTGTGGTTGTCGGTCAGGTCACTCCGAATCCGGATGGTTCTTACAATGTTGCTTATCAACTTGTTGACACTGGCGGCGCACCGGGTACTGTACTTGCTCAGAACTCGTACAAAGTGAACAAGCAGTGGCTGCGTTATGCTGGTCATACCGCCAGTGACGAAGTATTTGAAAAACTGACCGGTATTAAAGGTGCGTTCCGTACCCGTATTGCCTACGTTGTTCAGACTAACGGCGGTCAGTTCCCGTATGAACTGCGCGTATCTGACTATGACGGTTACAACCAGTTTGTCGTTCACCGTTCACCGCAACCGCTGATGTCTCCGGCGTGGTCACCAGACGGTTCTAAACTGGCTTATGTGACCTTCGAAAGCGGTCGTTCCGCGCTGGTTATTCAGACGCTGGCAAATGGCGCTGTACGTCAGGTGGCTTCATTCCCGCGTCACAACGGTGCACCTGCATTCTCGCCAGACGGCAGCAAACTGGCATTCGCCTTGTCGAAAACCGGTAGCCTGAACCTGTACGTAATGGATTTGGCTTCTGGTCAGATCCGCCAGGTAACTGATGGTCGCAGTAACAATACCGAACCGACCTGGTTCCCGGACAGCCAGAACCTGGCATTTACTTCTGACCAGGCCGGTCGTCCGCAGGTTTATAAAGTGAATATCAACGGCGGTGCGCCACAACGTATTACCTGGGAAGGTTCGCAGAACCAGGATGCGGATGTCAGCAGCGACGGTAAATTTATGGTAATGGTCAGCTCCAACGGTGGGCAGCAGCACATTGCCAAACAAGATCTGGCAACGGGAGGCGTACAAGTTCTGTCGTCCACGTTCCTGGATGAAACGCCAAGTCTGGCACCTAACGGCACTATGGTAATCTACAGCTCTTCTCAGGGGATGGGATCCGTGCTGAATTTGGTTTCTACAGATGGGCGTTTCAAAGCGCGTCTTCCGGCAACTGATGGACAGGTCAAATTCCCTGCCTGGTCGCCGTATCTGTGATAATAATTAATTGAATAGTAAAGGAATCATTGAAATGCAACTGAACAAAGTGCTGAAAGGGCTGATGATTGCTCTGCCTGTTATGGCAATTGCGGCATGTTCTTCCAACAAGAACGCCAGCAATGACGGCAGCGAAGGCATGCTGGGTGCCGGCACTGGTATGGATGCGAACGGCGGCAATGGCAACATGTCTTCCGAAGAGCAGGCTCGTCTGCAAATGCAACAGCTGCAGCAGAACAACATCGTTTACTTCGATCTGGACAAGTACGATATCCGTTCTGACTTCGCTCAAATGCTGGATGCACATGCAAACTTCCTGCGTAGCAACCCGTCTTACAAAGTCACCGTAGAAGGTCACGCGGACGAACGTGGTACTCCGGAATACAACATCTCCCTGGGTGAACGTCGTGCGAACGCTGTTAAGATGTATCTGCAGGGTAAAGGCGTTTCTGCTGACCAGATCTCCATCGTTTCTTACGGTAAAGAAAAACCTGCAGTACTGGGTCATGACGAAGCGGCGTATGCCAAAAACCGTCGTGCGGTACTGGTTTACTAAGAGAATTGCATGAGCAGTAACTTCAGACATCAACTATTGAGTCTGTCGTTACTGGTTGGTATAGCGGCCCCCTGGGCCGCTTTTGCTCAGGCACCAATCAGTAGTGTCGGCTCAGGCTCGGTCGAAGACCGCGTCACTCAACTTGAGCGTATTTCTAATGCTCACAGCCAGCTTTTAACCCAACTCCAGCAACAACTCTCTGATAATCAATCCGATATTGATTCCCTGCGTGGTCAGATTCAGGAAAATCAGTATCAACTGAATCAGGTCGTGGAGCGGCAAAAGCAGATCCTGTTGCAGATCGACAGCCTCAGCAGCGGTGGTGCAGCGGCGCAATCAACCAGCGGCGATCAAAGCGGTGTGGCGGCATCAACGACGCCGACAGCTGATGCTGGTACTGCGAATGCTGGCGCGCCGGTGAAAAGCGGTGATGCAAACACGGATTACAATGCAGCTATTGCGCTGGTGCAGGATAAATCCCGCCAGGATGACGCAATGGTGGCATTTCAGAATTTCATCAAAAATTACCCTGATTCAACTTACCTGCCAAACGCCAATTATTGGCTGGGTCAGTTAAACTACAACAAGGGTAAAAAAGATGATGCGGCGTATTATTTTGCTTCGGTAGTGAAAAACTATCCGAAGTCACCGAAGGCTGCAGATGCGATGTTTAAAGTCGGCGTCATCATGCAGGACAAAGGTGACACCGCAAAAGCGAAAGCCGTATACCAGCAGGTTATCAGTAAATACCCTGGTACTGATGGCGCTAAACAGGCGCAAAAACGTCTGAACGCGATGTAATGCATAACACACGACCAGAAGTCGCATTATTTCTGGTCGTGTCGTGCGAATCATAAGCAGTTGAGTGATCTGCATCGAAATTTTTGTTGCGCTCAAGTCTGAAATCAGTAATATATGCCGCCGTTGCCACGGGATATCAAACAAACCGAAAGCAACGAAAAAGTGGGTCGTTAGCTCAGTTGGTAGAGCAGTTGACTTTTAATCAATTGGTCGCAGGTTCGAATCCTGCACGACCCACCACTAACATAGTTAGTTGTAGTATCCAGCGTAGTATCGGGTGATTAGCTCAGCTGGGAGAGCACCTCCCTTACAAGGAGGGGGTCGGCGGTTCGATCCCGTCATCACCCACCACCGGGTCGTTAGCTCAGTTGGTAGAGCAGTTGACTTTTAATCAATTGGTCGCAGGTTCGAATCCTGCACGACCCACCACTAATTACTGTGGGTTCGGTGGAAGTAGTTTGTAGTATCCAGCGCAGTATCGGGTGATTAGCTCAGCTGGGAGAGCACCTCCCTTACAAGGAGGGGGTCGGCGGTTCGATCCCGTCATCACCCACCACTCGGGTCGTTAGCTCAGTTGGTAGAGCAGTTGACTTTTAATCAATTGGTCGCAGGTTCGAATCCTGCACGACCCACCATC